>ENA-ORXI01000995-ORXI01000995.1-sediment-metagenome-genome-assembly--contig:-NODE-995-length-23052-cov-28.815843_pt1 | contig 23052 bp, 20 predicted proteins | sample MGYA00237861_ERZ511468 | MGnify/ENA primary metagenome ERZ511468 (study PRJEB26299, sample SAMN06266213) | sediment metagenome | isolation source: Hudson Canyon methane seep mesocosm | place...
AAAAATCACCCTTAAACCGCTTAACTTAATGGCAGTGACCCAACCCTCCCCAGCAAGGGAGGGCTTTTTTATGCCCAAGTTGTGTAGGTAGCCCTGTTCCAGGAGGAAGGAGTGCCTGACTTTATCTCCGCATATCTAGCAAGCGATTAAATACATAGTAAGCTAGGAAATGTGACACAAGTCTGGGGCAGATGGTATGAGGTTTAGCCCTGTATTGCCGTTAGTTCATTGCTGCAATACAGGGCTTAGAAATTATTTTACAGCGCCAATAGTAATAGCTATTTTAGCTTCATGAATAGCATAGCCATTACTTTCTATTTGTTGAATAATATGGTCTTGGTCAAGTGCAGGATGAGTTTTATTAGGCTCTATTTCTAACCTAGTTTTGAAGGGTGACAAAGTTAAAAGATCAGAATCTATAGAGTCCGGAAGTTTTAACTCCGCAATCTTTGTACCTTTGGGAACAGATAAGTATTTGTTACCATTTTTTGTGCTTTTGTAAATATCAATGATCAATGTGAAACCTTTCTAGTGAGTGTGCTTTTAGCGTGTTAGTAAGCTACTTCCGTACCTTAATGGTTCTGTCGAAAATACGTCAAAAGCTTGAGTTCTCTGTATTCTACAGGAAAAACTATACTGCTAAAGCCATAAACTGCTTATAAGTCGGAATAGTGGCTTCAGCGGAGGAAAATGCTTTAAATCTCATCATTAGTTTGGTTGTTTTCTTGATGAAGTGATAATCTTGTCCGATGATTTTATTTGGTAGCCATCGATTCAAGTGGCGAATCCCGTTAAAAGCGGCATAGTTTGCATGAGTGCTGTCCATTACGATTTTATCAGGAAATCCTTTTTGGTTGATCGTTTGTTTGTAAGTCAATCGAGTTTGACCTTTTAGATTCTTTTGGAATAAATTACTCGTAGTTGTGCCGGTAGTATTGGGTATTATAATATTCGCTTGCCCTGACTTATGAACAATTATTTATAAGGAATTAAAATGATGGTAAAAAATACGTGTGCACTATTTTCTGGGAAGTTTATTGGCTCAATTTTATTGCTAATGTTTTCCTTTCAGCTAAGCATCAGTTGGGCGGAAACTAGCCCTGAAGCTGTGTTTAAACTGCTCAATTTTTCAGAGCAGGAAAAACAAGATGTATTGAATGGCAAGATTATCAGTCGAAAGGCCAAGGAGCGCTCTGATAAAGAGCTAGCTGTCACGCTTGCTTTTCGCATTAATACTGACTCTAAGCTACTACGTAATAATTTTCTTAAAGGCGTCGGTATTGATAAGCCGGATGATATTATTAGCTATCATTTCATTAGTTCCGAGTCTAACTTTCCTATATTGCAGTTAACGCCAGATGAATTGCAGGAACTTGAGGAATATCGTAAGGTGGGATCAGGAAACAGTTTGAATTTGAGTGCCGCTGAAATCAAGGTATTTAATGCCTTGGCAAAGAAGGAATCTGGCGAGAAAAATCATACTGCAATAGCTAAACACTTACAAAGTGTATTAAAAGCACGGTATGAAGCCTATCGACAAGGGGGCACTGCAGCCATTGGCGCTTATCAGCGAGATGATAATGAACAATACCGACTTGGGGCGTATTTCAATAAGACCAGCCAAGCGATTATACCTGCACTCAGTACGCTTTTTCCTGAACTCTATAAAGTCGTAAAGGAATATCCGAAATATATGCCCTCGGGCTTACAAGAGAGTTTTATTTTACTGAAAATGACAATTCAGGGAAAGCTAGCTTTTGCTATGGAGCATCGGCTAGGGATGCAGGAAAAGGGTGCAGAGATAATGATATCTCGTTATTTTTATGTCAGCCATACGCTTAATGGCCAGCAAGCTACCGGTATGTTGCTTAAAAATGGTGAGGATTCCATCGCGGTGATAAATATGCGTGCTTCATCTGATGCCATCACCGGATTTGGTAGTAGCACTAAACATTTTATAGGGCGACAGCTATTAGAAGGCTCCTTGACAGAGTTTTACCAATCGGTACAAAAAAAGTATGGACGTTAAGAGGTATCAGCAAATTATGGTGAACTAAATGTCTGATTTTTTTAATAGTATTAAGCTGGGCCTTAGTGAAGCTGTTCAATACTCAGAAAATAAATGCCTAAAGCTATCGTGCATAATTTTTCTGCGCTTGATGTAAAGGCTACTCGATCCAGCTTAAATATGAGTCAAACAGAATTTGCTTCTGCTTTTGGTATTAGCGTTAGTACATTAAGGTATTGGGAAAGAGGAGATCGCAAGCCTCAAGGCCCTGCTTTAGTGTTATTGAATGTAGTAGCGAAAGAGCCTCAGGCTGTATTAAATGCGCTTGCAGGGTAAATCACTCTAACCGGTGTGGCTATGAAATCATTTAGCATAAACCAATGGGTCGAACTTGGTTGAATGATTATTTAGAGAATAGTCGATCAATCGAATTTTCGGCTACCCACTTAACACGAGACAAGCATCAGGCAACCTTCACAACTGAACATAAAAGTAGGGGCAGTGCCTTGTGCCTGCCCTTAATGCTTCTGCGTTACCCGGGCAACCACAAGGGATTGCCCCTACGATAAAAGAGCATTGGTGGGAACGCGAGGACTATCATGGTGTCCGGCCTTAAGTGCGTAGCCGAATTTTCCCTTTAGGTCACTGTCACTCCCGAGTTTTTCATCGGGAGTTCCAGTGCTGGCAAGTAGATTCCTGCTAGAAGCATGCAGGAATGACGAATCCTAAATCAAGCACCTTCAAGTGTCATTGGATACAAGCTAATAACGACTGAGTTTATGTCACCTATTGATGGGCATTTAAACTCGATAGTGAAACACCGTTATATTCCCCTGTTAAGGTCTTCAGAAAAGCCACCATTTTATCAATGTCACCTTCACTGAAATGCTTTCCTAGCTGAGTGACTCCCATGATACGAACGGCTTCTGATAACTCAGTAACAGACCCATCGTGAAAGTAGGGGTAGGTTAATTCAACGTTACGCAGTACGGGAACCTTAAAAGCATGACGATCAATTTCATTTTTGGTCACATTATAGCGGCCATTATCAACCTCGGTTAAATCGCCGCCGCGCATTGCAAAATAATCTTGTTTAACTCCCATTTTTTCATAAGATAAGCCACCTAGTGCCGGCCCGAAATGACAGGAAATACAGTTATTTTTAAATAATTGATAACCTGCTTTTTCATCGTGATTCAGGGCTGTCTTATTACCTCGTAGGTACTGGTCAAAACGTGAGTTAGGTGTTATTAATGATTTTTCAAAAACAGCAATCGCATCCGTCACGGTTGTTTTAGTTAAACCTTGCTCAGGATAAAGTTTACTAAAAGCACGGGTGTAATCACTGACTTGACTTAATTTAATGATGACTTTATCCCAATCCGCTCCCATTTCAATCGGGTTAGCAACAGGGCCAGCTGCTTGATCTTGTAGGTCTTTAGCACGTCCATCCCAAAATTGAGCTAAATTGTACATGGCGTTATACACCGTAGGCGAGTTAATGGGGCCTTGTTGCCCTCTAATTCCAGTGGAAACTTGAGCTTGATCGGTTCCGCCTTTATTTAAAGCATGACAAGATGCGCAAGATAAGGTGTTATCCCCCGAAAGTCGTGTGTCGTGAAATAGCTGATTACCCAGAGCAACTTTATCAGCATTCAATTCAACACTTAGAGGAAGGGGCTGAACCGGTTCGCTTGTATAGCTTTCCGCAGATTCATGACTACTTCGTTCTTTCGCTATCCATGTGAGAATCGTTTGTTTTTCATCTGTACTTAAACGGCCATTCCAATGCATAGCAAGGTATTGAACCGGTGGCATTTTATTATTGCTAACCACCTGTTCCAACCTCGCCAGCATAAGCGGTGTAAAAGACTCTTCTCCACTATATACCTTCGGGCTTAAGGTAAACCTTGCGCTACCTTGCTGAATATCTTTTTCGATAAGTTGACGCGCTATAGGCCATTCTGAATATATTGGCATTCTGGTCATGCCCGGGGAATGACAGTCGACGCATTTATTCTGCAGTATGCTAGAAACTTTTACATAACCCGTGGAGGCGCTAGATTGAACGGCAATAGGATTATTTTCACCATTAACGCCTAGCAGGTTGGATAGTGAAAAAAGTAAAAATCCTGATAAAGCTAAAACCAATATAAAACGTATTATTTTCATTATTAACCTTGGGTTGAATAAACCGGTAGACTGTGAAGAAATTTAGCATATCATCCGAGTCTAACCTTTTGATGTTGCTTTTGATATCTAAGAAAATTGTATCTATGGTGTACGAAAAATACAATAGCAAAAGGGCGCTTATTAGTTAATTATAATATACCTATGTAAATTAAAACACCATGTTTTTTGCTATGTCGCCGCCACATGTGGATTTTTTAATTACTTTTGTTCTTAAGAGCCTTCTCCGGTTACTAGGTAAGTGGAGGTTCAAAAGAATCTGTAGCCCGTATGAAGCTTGCGTAATACGGGGTTTCGATGCGCTGTTTATCCCGTATTCCGTGCCTCCATACGGGCTACGGTTCTGATGCTACGCGCTCCTTGTTGTATTTCATGAAAGTGAAAGCATTCAATTGCTGCGTAACATGAGTCACTAAAGCAAACAGCGCATTCTAATTATCTCCCCACCCAACCCTCCCCATCAAGGGAGGGCTTTTTATGCCCAAGCTGTGTAGATACCTATGACTAGGCTCAATACTGTTGGCTTAAGTTTTTTGTAGCCCATCTGGAGGAACCTAACACGGGGAGCAGTACGCTGAATTCCCTGTATTGCGCAAACTCCATACAGACCACTTTCCTAAGTCAACAGAATTTTGACTCATAGGCCTAGCAGAAGCGCTACGGACACTACGAAATAAACTAAAGAGCACAAAGCAACATCATCGCTAGTCATCTAATTTCTTTTCAAGAACTTCTGCAGTTTTAGCATCTACCTTTAATTCCCAAACCTGGCCCTTGCTATCTAAAATATCGATCTCAAATATAAAAATGTTATTTTTTGTCTTTAATTCAGCCTCTACAATATAGCCAGGATGCTTGACTATAATTTTCTTAACAACTTTTGTTAGCGTTAAAATACTTCCCGTATCTAACAGATTCTTTGCCTGAACATAATCAGTATCAGCAAAAGAATTCTGCGTAGAAACAAGAATTACAAAAATAATTTTGGAACAATAGTTAGCTATAGTCTTCATCATGAATCACCTTTATTTAATAAACATTTACTTTCTAACCAGCCAAAACTTTTTTCAAATTATGGCTTATAAAAACACACCCGATTACGACCCGCATCTTTTGCTTGGTACATTGCTGCATCAGCCCAACCCAGAATATCACCCTTACTAGTAACATGATCAATAAACATGACAACCCCAATACTAACAGAGCAATGGTGCTCAACTAAAAGTTCAGGTTCACCTTCTTGACTCACTGAAAGAAGATAAGGTTCCGCCAATGAATGGAGAACCTTATTCGCAAGAATCTCAACTTCACACCGAGCTCGCGCCTTATCAACATCTAAATTACTTAATAATATGACAAACTCATCACCACCAAAGCGTGCGACCGTATCCACACCCCTAACGCAAGCCATAAGCCTCCGAGCCACCTCAATTAATAATAAATCACCCACCAAATGCCCATGCGTATCATTAAGCGGCTTAAAATTATCTAAGTCCAAAACAAAAGCAGCACCATAACGCCCCGTCCGCTTACTAGATGCTATAAACAGATTTAAGCGATCACTCAATAAGCGCCGATTTGCTAAACCCGTCAACTCATCATAAAAAGCTAACCGATGAATCTGCTCCTCCATTTGCTTACGCTCAGTAATATCAGTAACAAACCCATGCCAAACCACTACCCCATCAGCTCTTTGCTCAGGCAACGAAGTCCCTAACAACCAGCTCACCGCTCCATCAGAAAACCGCACTCTAAACTCTTCATGCCACCGAGATAAGCTTTCCTTAGATTCACCAATAGAACTTATAAAATGCTCATAATCGTCAGGATGAATTTTGGAAAAAAGGCTCTCAGCATCATCTAAAGCACCTTCTACCGTCACATGAAAAATTTCCTGCACTGCAGCACTCACATAAGGAAAGGAAAAACTTCCATCCGCATTCAAACAAAACTGATATACCATCCCAGGAACATTATTGGAAATTTTCCGCAAGTGACTCAATGCCGTATCACGCTCCTTTTCGATTCGCTTGCGCTCACTTATATCCCTAACAACGCCTTGAATAATAAGCTCACCATCTAATATAACCGTTGTTAGCAACACCTCAGCTGGAAATAACCGCCCATCATCTAAACGCTTATGCACCCATTCAAAACTTAAACTCCCCTGCTCTTCAGCAGCCTTAATTCTTAATTCAGCTAACTGAAAAGAGTCAGCCCCACATGGCTGCTGTGGAGGTGAAAGCTGAGCAGGCGTCTTAGTACAAAACTCCGTACGCGAGGAGCACCCAAAAATATCTAACGCCGCCTTATTACAATTAAATATCCCCTTATTACCATCTAACAATAGAACAGCATCACCATGCGACTCAAATAACGCGCGAAAACGAAGATCAGAATTTTTTATTTCTAATTCTGACTCCTTTAATTTAGTGACATCAACAAAACTCCACAACGACAACCCCTCCGCTTTATTGAGGAGCTTACCACTGACATTAACCCATATTTTTCGTCCATCTTTACATAAAAGCTCCAGCTCATGACACCTAACACCTTGGCTTTCAATGTTCGCATAAGCCACACCTACCGCATGATAATCTTGCTCATTAACATAAAGTGTTTGTGTAGACATCCCTAATAATTCTTTCAGGCTATACCCACACAAATCAATGAACGCTAAATTTGCCCAAACAATTTTACGATCCTTTACCGTTGCAATTCCAATTAGCTGATTCTCAAGAATCGCCTTTTTCTCTCCATAAAGTCGCTCTAGTTTTTGTTGGCTTACAATCGATTCAGTTACATCCCGAGCAATGCCAAATAAACCAATAATTTCACCTTGACTATCAAGGATTGGGTATTTACGATTATCAACCCAACCAATATTTCCTTGATTATCTATTGTTTTTTGAATCTCATTAGCGACAGGCAGGCCAGAAAAAACCTGCTTCTCTAATCGATAATATGCATCTGCATACTCTTCTGGAAAAACATCGTAATCCGTCTTACCGATTAAATCCGCCCAACTCTCAGAAGGCTCCGTTACACTAACTAACGTTTGGCTTGCCCCTGTAAAAACATGGTTTCTATCCTTAAAATATATATAATCTTCACTATTTTCCATCATCGTAGTGAAGTTACTTAACAAAATAGGCTCATCTAGATAATCATTTAAGGCCTTAGCATCAGTCAGCTGCATCACTAACTTTAAACCTCTGCTTTTATCGTAGTGCTTTTGATAACAGGCCTGTATACAAATAATTTTTCCATCTGCTTTTCTGCAGCGAAAATTTACGATTTTAGGTGCGTCTTGTCTATTTAAAGAAAACAACTTGATAGCAATATCTTGATCATCCGAATGCATCAAATCAGGAAAATAGATATTAGAACCGATAAAGTCTTGCTCATCATAGCCTAATAAACCCCGTAAACTTGGCCCAACATGCAGCACTCGTCTTTCATTTTCCAGCAATAAATATTGTAGATTAACAGAATATGGATCTACTTTTTTCAACAAGCTACCAATGACCATAAGCTCTATATACCTTATAAATTGAAAAAACAATGCACTGAGGCTAACGTGAAATTTTCACCTGTTGATTCTATCATTGTTTATATGCCTTTTACGAATAGAATAAACAGCTCAAAACCTATTCATTTAGAGCCCTTCTAACTTAAAAATACTGTAGATACTAAACTGACTTAACGACTATTTTCAACACTCAACACAGACCACCTAAATAAAAAAGACAATAAACTGTAGCGACTATATTTCAAATAACTTTAATTAGATATATGTTCAAAATTGAACAAGAAGGTTAAAACTTAGAAAGGAGCTGGTACTGTTTACGCTTAAAGAACTCAAGCGTAAATTAAAAGTAAATTTTGGAGCGGGAAACGAGGATCGAACTCGCGACCCCAACCTTGGCAAGGTTGTGCTCTACCGCTGAGCTATTCCCGCATTCAAAATATTTATTATGGAGGCTACTGGCGGAGTCGAACCGCCGTAGATGGATTTGCAATCCACTGCATAACCGTTTTGCTAAGCAGCCTTTTATTCTTATAGAGAAGAATAAAAAAGCCGCGATATTTTGCGGCTTTAAAAATTCTTGGAGCGGGAAACGAGGATCGAACTCGCGACCCCAACCTTGGCAAGGTTGTGCTCTACCGCTGAGCTATTCCCGCTCTGTTAAGAATCGACCATTATAAGGCGTTTTAAATTCATGTCAACACCCTAGTAGCAATTACCTTAAATTTGTTTTCAAGGTCCAACCTTTCACACCTTGACGGCAATCACCTGTCGCTTGTTCAATTTCAACTTGTGCAAAAAGTTGCTTGGTTCCAAAAGCATCTTGAAAAGCACTCACCTTAACCGCCGTTCCTGTTGGTGCGTTACACACGACATCATTTTCACTTTCATTATCAAATGCTGACATTTGCCCTGGAACTTTCAGAATTTTCAAAGTTGTATCTGTTAATGCATTTGGAGCATCTAAAGTATATGACTGGCCAACGGCATAAGTTATATTTGCTGCATGTTGCGTAACTTTACTTTCCCCGCCTGACATCATAAAGATAGCTAAAACACCGACCACTCCAGCAATAGCACCATAAAATACTTTAGGGTTTTCCTCTCTAAGCTTCATTAAAGGAGGCTTAACATCATCAATCGCCTCCTCTACTGCTTCAACAGCTTCATCAACCGTTTCTTTAATTCCTTCCACTGCTTCATCAACAGTTTCTTTAATATTCTCTATAGCTTCAGTTGATTTTTCTTCACTCATGGTAATTTTCCTCAATTCAATTTTTATTATTATTCATTTAGTTGTTTCGCCAACTAAATGAAATCGTAACCTTTGTTGGCCTTAGTTGCAACCTCTTGCTGACCTATCTGTCGGCAATCGAACTGCCAATAACCCAATCCTATATTTTTTCGGTTTCTCAGAACAACAGGAAAGTTTTTATCATTTAAGTACAGCTGGATAACACTGGACTCTTTCAACATAAATGATTCGACTATAAGACAGCTTTTTTCAGAACCATTCGGTTCTTTTACACCATAAATCAAAGCCTGTCTATGAGAAGCACCCTCTCCATCCCCACCCTCTTTAGCATCGGTATATTCAGCCAAAAATGCATGTGGGGCTAACAATGAAATCTCGAACTGAACATTTCTGGTATTTCTTTGCATTAAAACTTTATTAACTATACCGACTGAGCGATTATGCCTTGGCTGATCTACTTTTCTAAAACTAATAAAACTACCAATAGATAACATTGCTGGCGTATCAAAGCCACAAGTTAAACCATGCTCAGAAGTAGTTTCAGCAAGGTATTCTTTATCTGTACTCTGCCCCTCTTTATAGTTTGAGTCCTGCAAACCACAAGCGGACCCTAAGCCCACAGAAAAATATCGGCTCAGCCGATCCTTAAATAAGGAGGCTCCAACCAATAATTCACCTTGCCAACGTTGCTCTAAATAATCGAGCAATTCAATAGGCAATTGATCTGCCTTAGGCGAAAGCTTTAAGGTGCTATAACGCCCATCAATATCATTCCTTAATTTATCTTTTTTCTGAAAAACTTTATATAACTTTGAGAAATCTACATATAACACTAACCCAGACTGCGCTTGCTTACCTGGCTCTAAAAAGCTAACGGCCTGATCTTCATCCTGATAAATAACACACTGCCGAGGCGCATTAGCGACTTCCCTAGCGCTAAAGCTAATAGTCGCACTAAGCAGCTCTGTAAACTCATAAACCTGCTGAATTTCCTTTGGCATCAACCCAGTTGGGTCTGATAAACTTAGTAACATTAACTGCTTATAACTATCTTGAATTGAACTACTTTGACTTACTAGACACGATGAGTCAGCAACCTTAGTTGTTTCTTTTTTTATTTTTATGCCCAGCTTATACAGCGAATGCAAGTCAATCCAAACCCACTCAGGAATAGGTAAACTCATAATGTACTGGCTAACAACAATACTTGTTAAGCCTTTAATAACTCTCTGTATTGCTAATGCAGCATCTTTACCCTGAAACCAACTCAATTCACGGCGTGTTTGTTCTTTAGCTATCGTCCAATAACCAATTGAAAATTCACGCTCAATCGCAACTAAAATTGCATATATTTTGTGTTCATTTTCACTTTTTGGAAATCCAGATTTAATTAAGCGTGAACGTAAATCTTCTTCAATAGCAAGGTAACTTGGGCGCAAAACCTCTAAAAACTCAAGTCTTTGTTGCGCTGGCATTTTTAACTTATTACTCTCTTGTAAGAAATCATGCACAAGACGGGTCGCAAGTGACAGGTTTGCTCTTGGGAGCTCATCTATCCACTGCTTTAATGCCGCTTCTGCATAGAGTTCTATACCTACCGGATCAGCCGTTTGGGTTGGGATCACCAGAAAAAAAGAGTTTCTCACATATTCCTCATTTTAATATTAATGCAAAAAACCTAACTACCGGCCTTTTCGCTGCATCATTCCTTTTGATGGATTATAGCCAATAATAGCCAAAATCAAAAACAGCGCAAATGCCACCAACGTATAATAAAAAGCCATTTCATTAAACTGACCATATAAAGCAAACCGTAGAAACTCAACGGCTTGAGAAAACGGGTTGTATTTTGCCAAAATATATAACCACTCACTTGATTCCTGTAACTTCCATAACGGATACAGTGCGGTTGACATAAAAAACATGGGGAAAATAACAAAATTCATAACGCCAGCAAAATTCTCTAATTGCTTAATAAATGATGATAATAACAAACCTAAAGCACCTAACATCAAGCCGGTTAACAATAACGCAGGTAGTATCAATAAGTACCCTTCTAATGGCGCCTGAATATCATAGAACCAAGCCACGCCTAAAAACACATAAACTTGCAATACTGAAACAAAAACACCAGCCAATAATTTAGACACCAATAAAAACCAACGCGGTAATGGACTGACTAATAAGATTCGCATACTCCCCATCTCTCGATCATAAACCATCGATAACGAGCTTTGCATACCATTAAACAACTGAATCATACCCAGCAAGCCTGGTGTTATATACACCTCATATAATATATAAGTTTCATACGGTGGAATTATCGCAATACCAAGCGCAGCCCTAAAGCCAGCCGCAAATACAAACAGCCACACTAAAGGCCTCACTAAGGCCGATAAAAAACGCTCTTTTTGCTTGATAAAGCGTAATAATTCACGAGAAACAATACCCCACATAGCAAGCAAATAATGATAAATACGCATTAGCGCTTCCCTTGGGTTAAATTAAAAAAAGCGTCATTAATATTATCCGCATTCGCTGCTTGAATAATCGCCTGCTTTACACCTTCGGCTTGCAATCGACCTTGATGCATAACCACTAATTTATCAGTTTCATAAATTTCGTCCATAAGATGTGTTGCCCAAAGCACGGCAAGCTTAGTATCTTGAGTTAGTTGATGAACATGACCCACTATGGCTTCTCTACTCGGCACATCTAAACCAACCGTTGGCTCATCAAGCAGCAATACACTTGGCTCGTGCAACAATGCACGTGCAATTTCTACTCGACGACGATGGCCACCATTTAATTGCCGAACTATCTCTGCCCGACGTTCATACATACCCAAGCGCTCTAATTGCTCCTGAATATTTATATTTGCTTTCTTTTTACCCACACCTTGCAAAGCTGCGTGATACCGTAAATTTTGCTGTACCGTTAAATCCAAGTCTAAAGTTGTTTGTTGAAAAACAACCCCTAAGCTACCCAATGCTTTTAATGGCTCTTTTCTAATATTAAAGCCCGCTAAATCAATCTCACCCTGCCGATAAGCATAAAGCCGTGTAATGAGTGAAAACAACGTGCTTTTCCCTGCACCATTTGGCCCAAGCAGAATACAACACTGCCCTGCCAAAACTTGAAAACTTAAATCATGCAAAACCTGCTTTTTTCCATAAGCAAAGCTTAAGTTATTTATATCTAAAGCAATATCACTCATGGTTTTACTGCAAGCCCCCAAGGATAACGACCAACCGCAATCGATTTAGTTACTTTATGCTCTGCTAAATCAATAATAGAAATATCATGGCTTACCCCGTTTGTTGTATATAAACGCTCTTGAGCAGGCGAAAAAGCCAAATTCCAAACACGCGCGCCTACCAACAAATACTTTTCCACTTTAAATGTTTGTGCATTAACTACTGCAACTCGGTTTGCAGGCCCTAACGCCACATAGCCCCACTGCCTTTTATCGTCAATCAATACACCCACAGGTTGTATTTTTTCTTGACCTACCGCAGGAATAGCAAAACGAACCCTTTGAACAATCTCTTTACTGGCAACATCAATAACCATCAATGTGCCATCTATTTCAGAAGTTACCCATAGTTGCTGTCCATCCGCTGTAAAACTCAATGCTCTTGGCCGCGGGTCAACTAAAGTATTGGCTTTAATTATATTACTTTCAGCATCAATCCAATGCACCATATTAGTTGTTTCTGAGGCACTAACAACCCAACGCCCATCAGGACTAACTGCAATCCCTTCTGGCTCAACACCAACCGCTACTTGGTTAATCGCTTTATTGTTCACTAAATCAATGACCGTCACCTGATTATCATCCTCATTCGATACATACATATGTGTACCTTGAGAATTAACTGCAAATGTTTCTGGGTCCTCTCCAGACGGTAGCTTGCTCTTTATTTGAAAAGTATTAGCATCAATTTCAATCACCGCATCATCGTCACTGACAGCAATATATAAAGATTTCTGGTCCTTACTAAGCTGAATACCTCGCGGCCTTTGCCCAACTTTAACCGTTCTTAGAAGCTTGCCTTCAATAGGATCTACCACAGCAATAGCATCATCTTTTTCTAATGTAACAAAAACTGTTTCAGCATTAACTAAAGAAGTTGATAGTAGCAAACTCCCTAGAAAAATAGCTTTAATATTCATAATTATCCTTTTATTACTGACATTTTGTTTCGGGCTGATCATAGCCCAAAGTATCAAGTTCATTTTTAGGGTGTAAAAAACCCTCTAAAGGCGGCGCCGTCACTAAAGAAGTGGGAGCAGCTAATAAAACAGGCTGTCTTAGTTGTCCATTCCAAGGCCTAAAAGTTAAAGGCTTTCCTTTATAGCCTTGTAATTTAAAGCGCTCACTAAATAAATACTGTTTAACGGGTTCAGTACCCACCAATTTAGTTCGAGTGACTGCTTCCCCAATTGAACGCATTGCCAAATAAGCGGCATAATCCTCTTCTTGCATACTGCGCCCAGCAGACTCTTTAAAGCGATTCTGTATTTGTACCGCCCCCCATTGTTCATGTGTTTTGTGCCAAGCTGTTGCAACTAAACCCTGCGTCCCAATCACTGGGCGCGGCTTCCATGTACGGTAACTAACATATTCACCAAATAAGCCCTGCTCATCAGCAACAACTAATACGTCATAATCATCTACTTGAGTAAATACTGGAACATCAGCTTGTGCAGTACGACGTGCATCATAACTATGTAACCAATTTTTCTCAGCAACAATCTTCATTCCAAATCGCTTTGCAGAACGCTTTATTGCTTGAGCATATAATTTATCTTCTGCCGTAGCACCAACCACTAAAAACCAACGACGCCAACGCTTCTTTAACATATATTGTGCCAAAGCATCGGCGCGCATTGCACGGCTAGGTAGAATATGCAGAACATTAGTTAAACACTGTTTTACCCGAAAAGTATCTGCACGAGTATGTACATCAAACAGCAATGCTTGCTTGTTATTAATTTTTTGAATTTCAAGTAGCTTAGCTGCAGGTAAATTAACGATAATCAATTGATACCCCTGAGCTAATAACGCTGAAAATACTTTAGGGATATCACCTGAAATAGGTACAATTTCTTGCTTTAACTGATAACTCTGCCCTGTAAATTGCCCCGTAGTATTATTGTCTTTAATACCTAATAATGCACCTTGCAAGCCTGTATCTGCAACAAATGGTTCAAGATTTGATAAAGCTGCAGGCACTTGTTTTTCTTGAGTTAAATAAGCAATCTTTATTTCCTGTATGTCTACAGCAGTACAGACACTACTAAACAATAATATAGGTAGCAAAAACAAACGTAAAAATTTAGCCATTCGCCCTTTAAAAATCCAATAAGTTTAAAAAAATCATTCTAGTAATAATAAAATAGCAGAACTTTCTTGAAATTACATTAAGTTCATAAAAATAGTCATTGGTATTCTATATTAATAGGAGCTATTATGGACTACATAATTTAAGATTATAAATAGAAACTATTCGCATGTCCGACGACCTTTTTGCTCCTATAGAAGAAATAGCGAAAAACCATAAAACACCCCGTAAGGCAATTCGCTATAAAAAAGATGATATGGAGGCAACTCTTATTATTAAACACTGGTATGGCTCAAGTGACCCTTACCCTATAACGATTGAAGATATTAGCTCCAAAGGCCTCTGCATTACAACCGTAAAAGAACTTTCTATAAATGCCAAAGTCATCTTAGATTTATCAATTGCAAAAGACTATAGTGTCACTACCACTGCAAAAGTTGTTAGAACATACAGTGCGACAAGATATGGACTCACTTTTGATAAGGTACAACATCAAGCTATTGATTACATTGTTAGTGATGAAGCAGACTTTACTATTTCATTAGACCATTAAATCTAAGTAAGGAGTTTATTATGAACGTTAACTCAGCACCCCCCGTCAGCACACCCCCCGTAAATGAAGCAAATAATAATGCTCAGGTACCACCACAAATACCTGAGAATTCAAGACCAATAAGCCCATTACAAAGCGACACCGTCAACATCTCAGCTGAAGCCCTTGCACAATCAAATGCTACTCCACGAGCTGTTGAAGCAAGCACGCAATCAGAGGCTTCTGCTCAAGAGCAAGCCTCTCAAGTCGCACAAGCCATACGAGCCGACCCTGCCCAAGCAAGTAACGCTCAAAGCAATATCACTAATAATGCAGTTAAAAGCATACTAGGCTAGTCACATGACTTACCTCAGTAATATTTTTATTTACCCCATTAAATCCCTTGCGGGCATTCAAGTAAATAATTGGGATATTACTGAGACAGGCCTAAGGTATGACCGGCAATGGATGCTAATTGATGAGCATCAGCAATTTTTGTCTCAGCGCCGCCTTCCTAAAATGGCGCTTATAAAGAGTCAAATTGACTCACAGAACCTCACTGTTTCAGCTCCCGATAAAGCAGATTTAATCTTAGCGCTAAACCCAGATAAACCCACAAAAACGGTAATCGCTACCCTTTGGCATGACCAGTGTGATGCACAAATAATTAGTCGAGAAGCCAACCAATGGTTTAGTGATTTTCTACAAATGCCTTGCCAATTAGTCTATCAAGCAAAAAATAGCATTCGTACCGTCGATCAAAAATACGCCCTTAAAGATGATCAAACATCCTTTAGTGATGGCTTTCCATTTTTAATCACCTCCGAAGCTTCTCTCGCCTTACTCAATGAACAAGTCGGCTTACCTTTAACCATGCAGCGTTTTAGACCCAACTTAGTGATTGCCGATTGTAGTAGCTATGCCGAGGACACTTGGAGAAAAATCAGTATTGGTAAAATCAATTTTCGCCTACCAAAACCTTGTTCTCGCTGCTCTGTTCCACAAATTGATCCAGAAACAGCACTCAGCGATAAAGAACCCTTGCGAACTATGGCGCGCACACGAAAATGGCAAAACAAAGTTTTTTTCGGGCAAAACGCTCTGCATGATCAGCTAGGTCACTTACGCATTAATGATGTCGTTAACATTATTGAAACAGGCCCAAACCAGCCCCCGATCCCTTCAGAAAAATAAGCCGCACCCTATAAAAACCAAGCCCGCCTCATAATGCTGTTGACTTAAGTCCTCTCTTGCTCATAGCTATCTACACATCTTTTTACAATTAAAATACAATGAGTTATAGCACTCAATGACTCCCTCTCCTGCTGGAGAGGGCGGGGGTGAGGAGAATAAAATCAGGCACTTATTATTTCCCCTCATCCAACCTTCTCCCTCTGGAGAAGGCTTTAAGACTTGTGTAGATACCTATGCCCTTGCTGGGGAGGGTTGGGTGGAGAGACAATTAAAATACGCTGTTTTTACTCATGTTACGCAGCAATTGAATGCTTTCACTCTCATGAAAGACAACAAGGAGCGTAGCATCAGAACCGTAGCCCGTATGGAGGCACGGAATACGGGATAAACAGCGCATCGAAACCCCGTATTACGCAAGCTTCATACGGGCTACAGATTCTTTTGAACCTCCACTTACCTAGTAATCGGGGAAGGCTTTAAGACTTGTGTAGATACCTCTGCTCATAGCCTGTATGTAATGATTGCATACGTACCAAACAATTATACGCTTGGCTTAATACCAAAAAACAGCGCATAAAACACCGGTACGGCAATGAGGGTAAGGATCGTCGCAAATGCCAAGCCACCCATGATAGTCACTGCCATACTGGCAAAAAAAGCATCATTCAATAATGGCAGCATACCTAAGATAGTTGTTCCTGCCGCTAAAAATACAGGACGAATACGACTGACACTTGCATGAATGATAGCCTCATAATGACCTTTGTCCTCAGCAATTTGCGTATCAATTTCATCAACTAAAACAATCGCGTTTTTCATCAGCATACCTGACAAACTTAATAGCCCTAATAACGCCATAAAGCTAAATGGCGTATCTGTACTGAGCAAACCAATTACCACGCCACAAACTGACATAGGGACTACCAACCAAATGATCAAAGGCTGGCGCACCTTACCAAACAATAAAATACTAATAATTAACATCACTAGCATACTCACCGGCAATTTAGAGTTTAATGCTTTTTGTGCATCACGCGAACTTTCATATTCACCGCCCCACTCCATCTTATAACCTGCTGGCAATGGAATAGCCTCTACCTGTTCCTTGATTAATTTATTCGCATAATCTGCTGTCAACCCAGGAGCAGGATCAGCTTGAGCCGTTAAAGTTCTCACCCTATTCCGGCGATGAATAAGCGCATCCTCACTCCGAGTATCAACACGCTCAAGCACCTGCGTAATAGGTACAAAGGATTGTGTCACTTGGCTAAACACTAAACGATCATTGATAAAATCAGGGTCATGCCGCTCAACCTCTGGAGGCCGTACAACAATCGGAATTAATTTATCATTTTCACGATAGGTACTCGCATAAATTCCAGTGGTCGAAAACTTCAAGCTTAAGGCAACATCATTCAATCCCACGCCTGCAATACGTGCCCTCTGGATATTAAAAACAGGGGATAACACCATTTCTTTTTGTCGCCAATTTGTACGCACATCAATTAAAGCACTATTACTTGCCATAATCGCAGTTGCCTGTTCGCCTAGGTCACGCAGCACCTTTGAATCAGCTCCTGAAAACCGCGCCTCAACTTTAGCAACCGCGCCTGGGCCAAACACTAGCCTTTGCGTACGAACTTCTGCATTGGGATAGCGCCTACCAATCTCATGCTTTAATTCTGCGGCTAACGCATCAATCTCTTCCTTATCCTGGACGCGCACAATAAATTGCGCATAGGAGCTATTAGGCTGCTCTGGGTTATAAGTCAGCATATAGCGACTAGCACCCCGCCCAACAAAGCTTGTCACTGAAAGCACTGTTTTTTTAGATGAAATCAACGCATCTATTTCCGCAACATCTTTCGCCGTGGCACGAATATCCGTCCCCTCAGGCAACTGATAGTTCACATAAAATAGAGGCGTATTAGCATAAGGAAAGAACTCCTGCTTCACAGAAGCAAAACCTACAAAACAAGTGACCGTCACTATAAGTAAAACAATAACTGTCAAAATACGCGCATGCAGCACTGCATTTAGACACTTTTCATACAGCTTATAAATCCAACCCGCATAAGGATCAACACCTGCTTCACCCTGCTTAATTTTAAGAAATAAACAACCAAATAACGGCGTTACTGTAATAGCCAAAACCCAACTTAAGATCAATGAAAAACTAATCACTGCGAACAATGAAAATAGAAACTCGCCGGTCACGTCAGACGAAAGCCCAATCCCAGAGAACGCCATAATACCGATGACAGTCGCGCCCAGCAAAGGGACCTGTGTGCGATCTGTTGCAGTACATGCCGCTTTTTTAGCATTCATTCCCTGCTGCATATTAATCAGCATACCTTCTGCGACGACAATGGCATTATCCACCATCATGCCCATAGCAATAATCAAAGCGCCTAAAGAAATTCGCTCCATATCAATGCCAAATAGGCTCATAAACAGCACCGTACCTAATACGGTCAATAATAATGTAGCCCCCACAATTAAACCAATATGCCATCCCATCATTACGCACAGTACAAAAATAACAATGGCAACAGAAATAATAAGATTCACAATAAAGCCATTCATAGAATCATCAACAACCTTATGCTGCTGGTAAATCGGCTGAATATTTACACCCAAAGGAATCAGCGCCTTTAACGCCTCTAGTCGCGCATCAACCGCCTGCCCAACAAGCACAATATTTGCATCTGACACCCCAGATACCGCCAAAGAAAATGCCGGCTCTCCATTAAAATTAACTAAATGCTCGGGAACTTCTGTAGGCTCGCGGCTTATGTTTGCAATATCAATTAAGCTCACTTGCTCAATGGTTCCCGGCTTACCGATACGTAGGTTTTCAATTTGCTCTAACGACGAATAGCCCTCACCAGAAACAATACGAATACGCTTACCTTCTAACGTTATTGAGCCCGCCTCACTGACCGTATTTTCAGAACGTAAAATAGCCATTATTTGTTGCGTCGATAAACCTAAACGAATTATTTTTTGAGCAGGGATTTCAATATAAATAGTTTCTGTTCTTTCCCCTGCCGTTTCTACTTTAGCAACATTAGGTACTGTTAATAATTCTCGACGCAAAAAGCTGGAAATATCTAAAATTTCTTTGCTTGAAAATCCAGGAGCAGTCACCGCATAAAAAATACCGTACACATCCCCAAAATCATCATTAACAAACGAAGGAAGTACGCCAGCAGGCAGGCCTTTCTGAGCATCAGCTACTTTACGCCGTAACTCATCCCAAACCTGTGGCATCGTATGTTGGTCATAAGTATCCTTAATCTCCACCATAACCTCAGAAACACCAGGTTTTGATTTAGATGTGATTCTTTTAATTTGTGGCAATTGCTGAATTTTTGACTCCAGTAATTCGGTTACTTCCTGCTCCACCTCCTGCGCAGTCGCCCCCGGATAAGCCGTAACAACAAGCGCTTGTTTAATAGTAAAAGCCGGATCCTCTAATCGCCCAACGCTATCAAGCCCCCAAAACCCTCCAATCAAACAAAGCAACACCAACAACCAAGTATTAACTGGCCTCTCAATCGCGCTACGTGCAATTTCTAAACTCATCATTCAGCCCTTAAAATGAAACAAAACGACGCACCGGCATACCATCACTCAGTAAATGCGCTCCTGCAGTGACAATTTTCTCACCTAGCGTTAGGCCAGATAAAACAATAATCTGACTCTTTTTAATGTTTCCAAGCGTGACAGATCTTGGCGTCACTTTGTTAGTTTTTTCATCAAAAATCCACACCCGCGCCGCGCCCTTGGCATCGTAATCAACAGCAGACACAGGAATCATAAACTGTGTTTTTTCATCTGCAGATTTTTTACTAATCATCACAACCACCGTCATACCCGGCAAAATATGTTGGTGCTTCTCTCTAGGCAACCCAAAAACAACCTCAAACGTCTGTGCAACACGACCCGCCTCAGAAATATGCTCACGATACTCCAACGGAAATAACTCACCAGGCCGCCCTTTAAACATAGCAACCGCATTAAAATCTTCAGTTCTCTCCAACAACCTAACCAACTGCTCAGGAATATTAATACTCACCCGTAACTCAGTTAAATCATGTACCCTGACAATCCTCTGAAATGCCCCTACGTTGGTATAATTATCAATCAAACGATTACTTACTAACGCATCAAAGGGTGCCGTAATTCGTGTATAAGCTAAATTTCTTTGTGCTGTTTTTAAAGCAACTTGGCTTAACTTAAAGGCCGTTTCTGCCTGATCCAGCATCGCCTTAGGTAGTGAGCCAGAGCGCTGAAGATTACGCTTACGCCCCACATCTAACTTAGCCTGCTCAAACTGTGCCTGGGCTTGTTCCAAAACAAGCTGAAAATCATGCTTCCCCAGTGCGGCAATCAATTGACCCTTAGGAATCAAAACACCTTCACGAGCGGGGAATTCAACCAATCGTCCAGGAACTTGAAACGACAAATCAATGGTGCTTACGGCATCTACACGCCCTGTAAATCGTCGTTGTAATAAAACACTCGCTTCAGACACTGTAGCAACTCGCACAGTACGTACATCTTGTTTAGCCTCCTCTTGCTCACCCGAACAAGCGACCAAACTAAGCAGCAACAGACTACCCAATACACCTTTAAAAAAACTAAATGACCTGTTATAAATTATTGATTCCATAAATTTAGCTACCGCTATAAGCCCACACAAAAAATTAATTAAAATACTGAAGAATACCTACCGCTAACACTTACAAAATTCCGAGTGCGCGGCGCAAATTCAAATTAGCCATCACCGCATCATACCGAGCGTTATTATAATTATCGTAAGTTCCTACCCGTAAATCTTCGGCATCAAGCACCTCAGTATTGGATGCCAACCCCTCTTGGTAACGGTCTGTACTGACTTTTAAATTTTCATCCGCTTGGCTGATCGCCTGCTGAGTCACCTCAACACGCTTATTTGTTTCTCGAACATCTAAATAAGCCCGCCTCACCTGCAAGTTAATGCTCGTAATTAAATCATTACGTTGTAAATTAATTGACCTAGCCTGGCTATTCAAAGCATCACTACGATGTCCACGAGTTCCATCAAATAATTGCCATTGTACATTCGCATTCGCCATCCACATTCCCTCATACTTTTGGTAACGATTTTGTGTATATTGATACCCACCACTGACACTCACCTGCGGCCACAAACTCGCATCAACACCCGCGGCCTGCTGCTCTAATGCATGCACTTGCTCAGACAATGCTTTTAACTCAGTTCGTGTAGTTAACGCCTGCCCACTTAAATGAGAAAAATCACCCGCCGGCAAGGGTGGGAACTGCTCAAGCAAATTAACCTCCGCCTGTAAATCTCGATTTAATAGCTGATTAAAATGCGCCTTAGCCACAAACAACCTATTTTCAGTCTGTAAAACAATCTGTTCCGCATTACTAAACTTTACCTGAGATGCCAATAAATCATTTCGTGCCACCATGCCCTGCTCATACAAATTACGCACATCATGCGCATGTGATTTCAGGCTTTTCACATGACTCAGCGCTACCTCTAACGCCTTTTCTGCTCGGAAAATAGCAATAAAAGCATTGGCAACCTGTAGCTTAATATTTAACGCCGTAACCACCTCATTATGCTGACTTGCAAGTGCAGAAGCCTCAGCCGCCTCGATACTATGGCCAATACGTCCCCCAGTAAAAACCGGCATACTCAACATAGCCTGCGTATCACCACTGCCCGCTTCACCCATTGCAAAAGATGCAGGCTGGCCGCCCACTGTTGTATTAACCGATGGCGTTTCACTCAGTTGGGTATAGCCACCGCTGATATTAACCTGTGGTAATCGTTGCCCTTCTGCAGCAAATATTCTTTGCTCCGCCGCTTCGCTATTCGCCTTAGCGGCAAAAATCAGTTGATTGTTCGCGACCGCTTCCTCAAAAGCCTGCTCTAAAGTCTCACCCGAATAGGATGGGCTAGTAACAAGTAAAGCCAGTAAAGCCCAACTCTTTTTTCTATTGCTCATATAAAATTCCCTGCAAATAAAATTGCACTACTTTATCCGTGTACTCATCCTTCTTTTGTCTTGATGGCACAGGCTCCATACCGACCAAGCAACGAAAGTGAAAATCACCTTTTAATAAACTAAAAAAAGCTTCAGCAGAAAACTGAGTATTCACAACACTCAACTGCGCTTCTTTATTAGCCTCTTTTAAAAAATTATCTAATAGCTCTATAGCTGCCTGAGGGCCACTGTTATAAACTAACTCCCCCAGTTCCGGAAAAGCATGACACTCTGAAATAACTAAACGATAGATTGCCAAAGCCTCAGCTGAATAAATTAAGTCAACAAAGACAATAGCAATCTTTTTTAAATTATTCTCAACACTACCCGTGTCCATAGAGACATCATTCATAGTCTCAATTAATATCAAAGATAACTCGCTAATAACAGCGGCTAACAGCTCATTTTTACTATCAAAGTATTTATATAAAGTTGCTTTAGAAACGGGAGCATTAAGAGCAATCCTCTCCATACTCGCCTTCTGGAAGCCTTGCTCTAAAAATAAAGCAGTCGCACTTTTTAGGATACTTTGTCTTTTTGCAGAACTATGGGCTATGGGCATATTTAATATATTTTTTATTCACTAATTTTTCGATGCGGATCAATATAGACTAAACGGTTCAGTTTAGCAAAAACTTTAAAAAATTAGTCTCATATCACCCAAGCAATCAATACACTTTTAACAAGACCTTAACAAAAATCAAGGCTATGTTACCGTTAAGTGCATAGGTATCTACACAAGCCTTAAAGCCTTCTCCAGAGGGAGAAGGTTGGATGAGGGGAAAGTAACTTCTCATTATCCACCGGCAGCTGCCGCACGGATGACTTCCGGTAACGGAGGAATATCTCCTACACCGAGTAAGCGATCTTTCAAATAATCCCAAAAGGATAAGCCATGCTTTCGACAGGTCTTTTTTAGACTGGCAAAAGT
>ENA-ORXI01000996-ORXI01000996.1-sediment-metagenome-genome-assembly--contig:-NODE-996-length-23034-cov-5.944549_pt1 | contig 23034 bp, 19 predicted proteins | sample MGYA00237861_ERZ511468 | MGnify/ENA primary metagenome ERZ511468 (study PRJEB26299, sample SAMN06266213) | sediment metagenome | isolation source: Hudson Canyon methane seep mesocosm | place: USA:Hudson...
GTTTAGTTGGTTAGAACGCCTGCCTGTCACGCAGGAGGTCGCGAGTTCGAGTCTCGTCAACCGCGCCACTACTTATTTTTTACTTATCCAATTTTTATACATTTTAAAAAGCACTCATAAAGATGCTTTTTAAACAAATTAAGATATTCTTTCATTTAATTTATACCAAATAAAACAATCAGTTGATACTCATAGTTTCTAGATTTTATTTAGTATTACCCAGGAACATATTAAATGATTAAAACAAAAAGTATTTATCAACTCATCGTATACAGTATAGTATTTGTCATAGGACTCATTTCATTTTTTACTTTTATTATTATTAATAATGCATTTGACGAATTTCAAGAAAAAATCACCATTATCAAAAATGACAATCTGACTAAACAAAAAGAGTTTATTAAAGATGAAATCAATAGAACGTTAGAATTTATTAAATATACTCATAAAAAACATAAAAATACAAAAACACAGCAACAAATTCAAGAAGAGGTTTTAACTGCTTTATTTGAAATGAGAAATAAAACAAATCCCAATGAATATGTTTTTATATATCAATTTGATGGTACAAGAGTTTACTATCCACATGAAAAAGAGACTGAGGGTAAAAAATTCTATGAATTTAAAGATTCCAATGGCATTAAGGTTATCAAAGAGCTGATTGAGGTATCCAAAACAAACAGTGGTGGTTTTGTTGAATATATTTGGCATAAACCCAAACAAACAAAAACAGCACCCAAGATATCTTATGCTAAATCTTATTCTCCTTGGGGTTGGACTGTTGGAAAAGGTGTATATTTAGATACCATTGATAAAATAGTACGTGAAAAAAGGCTAGAATATGATGAAAAAATAGCCAATTACGTTTTACAAATAATTTCAATGACCATCCTTTTACTTTTATACAGTATCTTTATCTATAAAAATGCCACCATATTAATTGCAAATGAAGTAAGAGAAATTGGTAACTATTTCATTGAGTCCCAAAAAGATGATAAGCCTGTTAATCAAAATAAAATTTTATTTACAGAGTTTAGAATGATTGTTAAATTTGCCAACGAAGCTATGACAAATATTAAATATAAATCTGAAGTATTAGAAGATTTAAATAAAAATCTTGAAGCAAAAGTTCAAGAAAAAACTCAAGAGTTAACTTTTCTTTTGGATTCACAAAAAGAATTTCTCAAAAAAGCGATTCACGAAATAAATACACCCCTATCAATCATTCAAACCAATATAGATTTATTAGGAATGCATCAAGAACAAAACAAATACATAAGAAATATTGAATCAGGTTCAAAAATTATCAACAATATATTTGATGACTTAAGTTTTATGATTAAAAAGAACAGAGTAGAGTATAAAAAAACAAAAGTAGATTTTACGAGTTATTTAAAAGGACGACTTGAATTTTTTGATGAAATTGCACAAGCAAATTCTCTGTTTTTTGTAACCAACATTCAAGATAACGTATTTTTCAATTTTAATATCACTCAACTTCAAAGAGTTATCGATAACAACTTATCCAATGCCATTAAATACAGTTATAAAGAGTCCCCTATTTTTGTTAAATTAACAAGAGACAGAGAAATTATAACCTTTGAAGTTAAAACCAACTCAAAAACAATTGATAATACAGCAAAAATTTTTGATGATTTTTATAGAGAGAACAAAGCCAGAGGTGGATTTGGTCTGGGTCTTAGAATTGTAAAAGATATCTGTGATGAAAATTTAGTTAAAATAGAACTGACTTCCCAAGATGAAGAAACAAAATTTACATATAGGTTTAATACACATGAAAATACTGCTACTTGAAGATGAAATGATGTTAAACAGTGCAATAAGTGAATACTTAACAAGCATTGGACATATAGTTGAAAGTTATACAGATGGACAAGATGTAATTGATAATGTTAGTGACAGTTTGGATTTATTAATACTTGATATTAATGTACCTACAAAAGACGGTTATGAGATATTACAAGAGTTAAATGACAAAAACTTCTTTATTCCTACAATATATATAAGTGCCTTGATTGATATTGAAGATATAACCAAAGCATATGACTTGGGTTGTAAAGAGTATTTAAAAAAACCCTTTCACTTAGAAGAACTGGGCATTAAAATAAATCAAATACTAAAAAAAGAGAAACAAAATACTTCTCACATTAAATTTTCTAAGAATTATTCTTATTCTAAAACAGATATGATTCTATTTTTTAATAATGAACAACAACAATTAACTAAAAAACAGCTAGAAATCATTCACATTCTTGCCCTTAATATTAATATGATTGTTGATTTTGAACGATTCAGAGTTGATATTTGGGATGGTGAAAATATTGATAATCCAACAATAAGAGCAGAAATTTCAAGATTAAAGAAGTCACTCAAAGAAGATTTTATTAAAAATATCAGAGGTCTTGGTTATAAAATTGATAGATATTATTCTGTTTAAGAAAATATCTATCAAAAACCAAAACTTCGGACTTTCTCACAAATTAATTAAAACTCTTTAAAAAATCAACACAAATTTACAGCTCACAAATAGACTACTTTTTTGACAAAAAAACATAAGTGTAACCAAATAACCCAAAAATAAACAATTTCAAAATGAAGCACAAAGCCCTAGTTTTAGGTATTTTATCGACTATTAAACATTAAAATAAACTGAATATTAACGAATTATGTAAAAAAAATGTAAATGCTATCTTTATGCTATTTACACCTATTATACTTTCCAAGTTACTTTATTAAATATGTCTCTCTTGGGAAACATATTTACATAAAATCAAAAAGGAGAGAATATGAGTCCAGAAAAAGCTCAGGCTTATTGGAAAGAAAACATCAGCATGATCATTAAACTTTTAGTTGTATGGTTTGTTGTTTCTTACGGATGTGGAATTTTATTTCTAGAACAATTGAATGCAATTTCAATTAGTGGCGTAAAATTAGGTTTTTGGTTTGCACAACAAGGTGCAATTTATGTGTTCGTAGCATTAATTTTCGTATATGTGAAAGTTATGACAGATATTGACACTAAATACGGCGTTCACGAGTAGGAGAAGTAGAGTATGGAATTACAATCATTAATTTATCTATTCGTAGGTATTTCATTTGCGTTATACATTGGTATTGCTCTATGGGCAAAAGCTGGATCAACTAAAGATTTCTATGTTGCAGGTGGTGGAGTTCACCCAGTTGCAAATGGTATGGCTACAGCGGCAGATTGGATGTCAGCGGCATCTTTTATCTCATTAGCAGGTCTTATCTCATTCAAAGGTTCATTCGGTGGAGCTTTCTTAATGGGTTGGACAGGTGGATACGTTCTACTTGCTATGTTACTTGCACCTTACTTAAGAAAGTTCGGTAAGTTTACAGTTCCTGATTTTGTTGGTGACAGATATTATTCTGATACTGCAAGACTTGTTGCTGTTATCTCAGTTATCTTTGTATCATTTACATATGTTGCAGGTCAAATGAGAGGGGTTGGGATCGTTTTCTCAAGATTCTTACAAGTTGACGTAAATACTGGTGTTCTTATCGGTATGGGTGTTGTTTTCTTTTATTCTGTTTTAGGTGGAATGAAAGGTATTACATATACACAAGTTGCACAATATGTTGTTATGATTTTCGCATACATGATTCCTGCAATTTTCTTATCACTTCAAGTTACAGATACATTCTTACCACAATTAGGATTATTTGGACAAACTACTTTCGCATTTAACGATGGTGTTAGAATGATTCCTGAAGGAACTTATCTCTTGCATGCTCTTGATATGGCGATTAGTGACTTAGGTTTTGCTGCATATACTGATGAAGGTAGTATTAAGAGTATGTTCTTATTAACTACTGCATTAATGCTTGGTACTGCTGGTCTTCCACACGTTATTGTTAGATTCTTTACAGTTCCTACTGTAAGAGATGCTAGAATTTCTGCTGGATGGGCGTTAGTATTTATTGCGATTATGTATACAACTATTTCTTCAGTTGCTGCATTCTCAAGACTTAACTTAATCAAAAACCTACAAAATGTTGAATATAAAGCATTTGTTGCTGGTGAATTATCACATGCTGATGGTACTCCAAACAATGGTAACTGGTTCGCTACTTGGGAACAAGGTGGATTATTAGCATGGAATGACAGAAATGGCGATGGAAAAATCCAATACGCTAAAGGTGCTGCATTTGATGGTAAAAAAGGTAAACCTAAATTTGACGGTAAGAAAAAAGCAGAAGATGGTCACAGAGTTACTACTAATGGTAAAGGTGCACCTACTGAAGCTGAGTTAGCAAAAAATAACGGTGTTGCAAATGAGTTATACGTTGATAGAGATATCATGGTACTTGCAAATCCTGAAATTGCCAACTTACCTAACTGGGTAATCGCATTTATCGCAGCAGGTGGACTTGCAGCGGCATTATCTACAGCAGCTGGTCTATTACTTGTAATTGCATCTGCAATTTCACATGACCTTATGGGACAAGTTATTTACAAAGATAAAGAAACTGGTAAAACAACTCTTAATGAAAAAACTGAGTTAATGTACGCAAGATTAGCAGCAGTAGCAGCTATTTGTGTTGCTGGTTACTTAGGGATTAACCCTCCAGGATTCGTTGCACAAGTTGTTGCTTTAGCATTTGGTATTGCTGCAGCTGCATTCTTCCCAACAATTATCCTTGGTGTATTTGATAAGAGAATGAACAAAGAGGGTGCTATCGCAGGTATCTTAGTTGGTCTAGTATCTACAGTTGGATACGCATTCTACTTTATCTGGGGTGGTGGAGATCCAAAAGATTACTTCTTAGGAATTGCACCAGCTAGTTTTGGTACTATTGGTACAATCCTACACTTAGTTGTTGCTCTTGTTGTATCTAGAGTTACACCTGAACCTCCTCAACATATTCAAGACCTTGTTGAGTCAATTAGAATTCCTTCTGGTGCTGGTGAAGCTACCGACCATTAGAAAGTCTTAAAAAAAGTATACCTTCGGGTATACTTTTTTTGCATTTATAAACTATTCATATCTTTTTATATAGTTGCGCGAACTTATATAAAAAGATACGATAACTTCCCCCTTTATTTCCTTCAAATTTATATCTCTCTTAAACATTTTTAAATATAATTAATTAATATAATTTTTACTATAATTTTTAAGACATCATATTTCTTTTTGTCTTATACTTAACATTACTTTATTCAAAGGAATATATATGAGTTTAAACGATCAGAAATCTTTCCTATCAAATATCCACCCTTTCGAAGTATTAACTAAAAAACAGATGGATAAATGCATCAAACATATGGATATTGCATATTATCCAAAAAATACTATTTTGATGTCAGCTGAAGCCATCTCGGACCATTTTTTTATCATCATAAAAGGAAGTGTTCATGAATACAGTCCAGATGAACAATTGGCAATGGATTATCATCATGAAGATACATTTGATGCCAATGCATTAATATATAATGAGTGTAAAAATACTTTTGTTGCCAATGAAGATTTAATATGTTATGAATTGGAAAAAGCTGTTTTTTTAGAACTGATAAAAAAAAATGAAGTATTTGGAAACTTTTTTTTAAGTAACTTGGTTCACAAGTTTAAAGTCCTTAAAGATAAAGAGTACACTTCTGAGTTATCCTCTTTTATGATTGCAAAAGTTGAAAATACGTTTATACACAAGTCTTGTATAGTTGATTGTGATACCAAACTTATTGATGCCATTGAAAAATCTATAGAATATAAAACATCAACAATTATTGTTAAAGCAAAAGATGGTGGATACGGTATCATTACTGATTCACTCTTAAAAATGAAAGTATTATTAGGAAATAGAGACTTGTCTATTCCTGTACGTGATATCGCTATTTTTCCTCTTTTATCTGTTCAAAATGATGACTATCTATTTGAAGCACTGACCCTGCTTATAAAAAAGAATATCAAAAGAATGGGTGTTGTAAATGCTGATGGCGAAATGATTGGTGTCGTTGAACAAGTTGACATCTTATCACACTTTGCAAATCACTCTTATGTAGTTGATTCTCAAATTAGAAAAGCGACTTCTATTGAGGATTTAAAAACTGCTAGTGCAGGATTTATTAATATCATTACCAATTTAAATGCTAAAGGGGTAAAAGTAAATCATATCTCTAATTTAATTGGACAGCTCAACACAAAAGTATATAGAAAACTTTATGAATTAATTGTTCCCCAAATACTTCAAAAAACAGCCTGTTTTATTGTTATGGGAAGTGAAGGGAGAAATGAGCAAATATTAAAAACAGATCAGGATAATGCCTTAGTTGTTTGTAATAATGCAGATCCAGAAGATTATAGGCCCTATATGGAAAAAATCATTGAAACATTGGTTGATTTTGGTTACCCAAGATGTGAAGGCAATATAATGGTATCAAACCCATTTTGGTGTAAAACGGTAGGTGACTATGAAAAAGAAACCAGCAGATGGGTAGAAGCTCCTGATATGCAAAACTATATGGATTTGGCAATTTTCTTTGACTCTTTTGCCGTTGCAGGGGACAAATCACTGCTGATTGAATTAAAAGACCACCTATTCCACAAACTTCATGACAAAGATGTTTTTTTAGCGTATTTTGCTAAAGCGACTTTGACATTTGAGACTCCAAATAAAATTGCAAACTTTATGACAACCGTTCATGAAATAGATATTAAAAAAGCAGGTGTTTTTCCACTTGTTCAAGGAATAAGAAGTTTGGCTCTTAGAGAAAAAGTCAGAGAAACAACAACAGTTAAGAGAATTAAAATTCTTGAGCAAAAAAATATATTAACACATGAAATGTCACATGAACTGCTTGAAGCATTTGATGTTCTGGGAACATTAAGATTAAAATCACAAATCAAACAGTTACAAAATAATATAAAAATAAACAATATCGTAGATACTCATACTTTAGGTAAAATTGAAAGAGACTTACTAAAAGACTCATTCAAAATTGTTATAGATTTTAAAAAGTTTATAAACCACTCTTTTAAAATTGATAAGATATCATAATGATTAAAAATTTTTTAAATAACTTAAGTAGAAAAAAATTAACCGATGAAAAATACAGTTTTTTATTTGATACGCCATTAGATGATGAGTATGTATGCTTAGATACTGAAACAACAGGTTTAAATCCAAAAAAAGATGAGATACTCTCTATTGGTGCAGTTATTATTAAAAGTAATAAAATCATAATGAGAAAAACTTTGAATATATTTTTAAAACCATCAAATAAAGTATCTGCAGAAAGTATCAAAATACATCATATTAGACCTGTGGATTTAGAAAATGCAGTTGATCCCAAAACAGCCATTTTGGAACTGCTTGATTTTATTGGAAACAGAACTATTGTTGGCTATTACATTAAGTTTGACATTGGTATTATCAGTAAATATACAAAAAAATATATAGGAATAAAACTACCCAACAAATCCATTGAAGTCTCTTCAATGTATTACAAAACCAGACCAAAAAATTCAGAATACCAATTTGTTGATTTAAAATTTGATACTATTATGGAAACTCTTGACATTCCAGTTCTTGGAAAACATGATGCATTAAATGATGCTATTATGACGGCAATGATTTTTCTAAAAGTCAAAGAGTTAAAGCTTGCAAACCAAACATTTTATCCAAGATAAATTATTATTTTATTTTGGATATCTGATTTAATCATTCTTTCTCTTCTCTTATTTTCTTAAAATTTTACAATTTTTTACTATCTGTTAGATATCATTTAAAGTTACAAATAGTTGCAAAATACTAACTATTATTATTTTATTACATTTTTTCTACATAATTAGGCCAAATTTTGTTTCATAATGAAACTACCTTTTGCTTGTTCACTGAAATTTGGCTGAAATTTCATATATCCCTAATTGTTATTTATTTTGAAGCTGTATACTTCGAACTCATTTTGTTATGAATATAATTAATTATTTGTAACAAAGATTTTGAATTTTTTAAATTTAAAAAATTTACCTTTGGAGGGGAAAATGGACGCAGAATTAGCAAAGCGAATTCAAGCAAATCCTAAGTATAAAGAACTGGTTTCTAAAAGAACAAGTTTTGCATTAAAATTAGGAATATTTGTACTAGCAATGTTTTACAGTTACATTCTTGTAATTGCATTTAACAAAGAAATATTAGGGGTTAAACTGAATGAAGCAGGTGTAATGACTTGGGCATTCCCAGTTGCTGCTGGAATTATAATCATTAGTTTTATTACTACACTTATTTATGTAAAAAGAGCTAATGGAGAGTTTGAAGATTTAACAAACTCAATTGCCGAAGATGTAAAGGATGCTCTATGAGATTAATATCTATTTTAGGTTTAATGGCAGTTGCTGCATTTGCTGGTGGAGATGCTACATTTGAAGTAGCTAAAAGAGAAATTAATATTCCTGCTATTATCATGTTCTTTATTTTTGTAGGTGCTACTTTAGGTATTACTTATTGGGCAGCAAAACAAACTAAATCAGCAAGTGATTTTTACACTGCAGGTGGAGGAATTACTGGATTCCAAAATGGTATGGCAATTGCTGGGGATTACATGTCTGCTGCATCTTTCCTTGGACTATCTGGACTTGTATATCTTCAAGGTTATGATGGATTAGTATATGCTGTTGGATTTTTAGTTGGTTGGCCTGTTATTTTATTCTTAATGGCAGAAAAGTTAAGAAACTTAGGTAAATTTACATTTGCAGATATTGCCGCTTATAGACTGGGTCAAAAAGAGATCAGAACACTGGCTGCATTTGGTTCACTTTCAGTTGTAACTTTATACCTGATTGCACAAATGGTTGGTTCGGGTAAACTTATTCAAGTACTTTTTGGTCTTCCATATGAGTGGGCAGTTGTACTTGTTGGTGTTATGATGATTGTTTATGTTACTTTTGGTGGTATGCTTGCAACTACTTGGGTACAAATCATTAAAGCTATTTTATTACTATCAGGTGTTACATTCATGGCGATTATGATTATGAATAACTTTGGTTGGTCATTTGAAGCATTAGCATCAAAAGCTGTTGACACTCATGCATGGGGACAAGACATCATGGCTCCATCGGACAATGGTAAAATTAAAGATCCAATCTCTGCAATCTCTTTAGGACTTGCATTGATGTTAGGAACTGCAGGTCTTCCACACGTACTTATGAGATTCTTTACAGTTGGTAATGCAAAGGAAGCACGAAAATCTGTTGTTTATGCAACGGGATTTATTGGTTACTTCTATCTTGTTATCGCAGTTATCGGACTAGGTGCAATCGTATACTTAACTCCTGAAAATGCACCAGAATTTTTCACTGATGGAAAATTATTTGGTGGTGGAAATATGGCTGCTATTCACTTGTCTAAAGTTGTTGGTGGGGATATTTTCTTAGGATTTATATCTGCTGTTGCTTTTGCTACTATTTTGGCAGTTGTTTCTGGACTTACACTAGCAGGTGCAAGTGCAATTTCTCATGATATTTACAATAATGTACTTTGTAAAGGTGAGGCTGATGAAGCTAAAGAGATGAAAGTTTCTAAAATATCTGTAATTATTATTGGTATTGTTGGAGTTGTACTGGGTATTGCTTTTGAACATCAGAATATTGCATTTATGGTTGGTTTGGCATTTGCCATTGCAGCATCTGCAAACTTCCCAATTTTATTCCTTTCAATTTACTGGTCTAAATTAACAACAAGAGGTGCTGTTATTGGTGGTTCTCTTGGTCTAGCTACTGCGGTTGCTTTAGTTATTTTAGGTCCTGTTGTTTGGGTTGGAGTATTACATAATCCTGAACCAATTTTCCCATATGCGTATCCTGCACTATTCTCTGTAAGTACGGCGTTTATTGGTATTTGGTTCTTCTCAATTACTGATAAGTCTCAACGTGCAAAAGATGAGATTGAAGCATTTGGTCCACAAAGCGTTAGAGCTGAAACTGGTTTCGGTTCTGAAGGTGCTGTTGATCATTAATAGTATTATGTCAAAGAAGTTTAACTTCTTTGACATAAACTGATTATTTTTAATTCTTTTTTGATATAATTTTTATTCTTACTAAACTTAGGAGATATAAAAATGAGTATTCTTGAACAAAAAAGTTTTCTATCCCAAATCCATCCTTTTGATACCTTATCCAAATCTGAACTTGACCAATTTGCACAAAACCTAGATATAACCTATGTTAAAAAAGGTGAAATTATTCAAGAACAAGGCAGTGCTCCAACTAATCTTTATTTTATAATTAAAGGGCTAATCCAAGAAAAAGATGGTGAAGAAATCATTTCTTTATACTCAACAAACGAATTTTTTGATCCCATATCTTTAGTTGAAAACTATTCTAAAAGCACATTTATTACTGCTGAAGAAAGCATATGTTATGTTTTGCCCAGACAGCTTTTTATTGATATGCTTCATAAAAACAAAGAGTTAGAGAGTTACTTTTTTCAAAGTATTTCTGAAAAACTCAATGCCAATATTGCCAGTGACAGAAATCAAGAATTAACCAATATCATGATAGCAAAAGTTAAAGATGCTAAAGTTCATCGTGCAGTTATTGTACCTTATAAAACATCGATTTTTGATGCAGCAACTATCATCAAAAAAGAAAAAGTTCCTACCCTACTTTTAAAAGATGATCAAGGCGAAATTTTTATTGTTACGGATTCTGATTTTAGACAAAAGGTTATTTTAAATCGAATGGATTATGATGATTGTGTTTGTAAAATTTCTACAGGAAATTTAGTGAGTGTTAATGAAAATGATTTTTTATTTAATGCCCAACTTATCATGGCAAAACACTCCATAAAAAGGTTAGTTGTTAAAAATGATGAAGAAGAAATTGTAGGAATTATTGATCAAATTTCACTCTCTTCTTTTTTTGCAACACACACCTTTTCTATCTCAAATGAAATAGAACAAGCAGATACGCTGGATGAATTAAAAACAGCCTCACATGCACTGATTAAAATAATAAAATCACTGAATGCAAAAGGGGTAAAAATAGGTTTTATCAGTAAATTAGTCAATCAATTAAACAGAAAAATCATTGATAAAGTCATTAAAATAACTGCACCAAAAGAACTCTTAGGCAATTACTGTTTTATAGTAATGGGGAGTGAAGGACGAGGTGAGCAAGTTATTAAAACCGATCAAGACAATGCTTTAATTATTAATGATGAATGTACAATATCACAAGAGGTATTAGATGAATATACCAAACAGTTAACTGAAATTTTAGTTGACTTCGGATTTCCAAGATGTGATGGTAATATTATGGTTTCAAATCCTTATTGGTGTAGAAGAACGTCAGAATTTAAAAATTTGATTTTTGATTGGTTCACCAAAAAGACAGGCGATGATTTAATGAATCTTGCAATATTTTATGATGCCTTATGTGCTTCAGGAGATATCCAATTAATCAATGAATTAAAAGCCTATTTATTTAAAATTTCATCTGATGCACCAACATTTTATACCCACTTTACAAAAATTATTATGGACTTTAATATTCCACTTGGATTCTTTGATGGATTTGTCTATGACAAAGAACACAAAGGGGAAATAGACATTAAAAAAGGGGGAATTTTTGTTTTAGTACAAGGGATTCGAAGTTTGAGTTTAGAGAATAAAATATATCGGACCAATACTGTTAGAAGAATTGAAGACTTGTATAAAGAAGGGCTTTTAGAAGAGGAATTATCCTGTGAACTCATTGAAGCATTTAACTTTTTAAGCACAGTAAAATTAAAATCTGGGTTAGAAAAACTTGAAGCAGGACAAGAAGTTAATAACTATTTAAATCCAAATAATTTATCCAGTATGCAAAAAGATTTATTAAAAGACTCTTTTAAAATAGTCAATAAACTTAAGAAAAAATTGGAGAACAGATACAAACTCAATTATGTTTAAAAAAATTAAATCACATTTCAACAAAAAAAAATTAAAAGACAACAGATATTTACATCTTTTTGATACACCACATCTTGATGAATATGTCTGTTTTGATTGTGAAACAACGGGTTTAGATGTAAAAAATGATGATGTCATTTCCATTGGTGCAGTTATCATTAAAAATAACACCATCATCTCAAGCAAAAAGTTTGTTAAATTTATCAAACCAAAATCTGTCTTACAAACAGAAGCCATAAAAGTTCATCATATAAGAGAGTGTGATTTAGAAGATGCCCATGAAATTCAAAATGTGGTTGAAGAGTTTTTGGATTTTATTGGAAATCGAACCTTGGTAGGATATTATTTAGAATTTGATATTGCTATGATGAATAAGTACATCAAAAATCTCATTGGTATTACTTTACCCAATAAAACACATGAAATTTCTGCCATTTATTATGATTATAAAATGGAAGCCATTCCTCAAGGAAACATTGATTTGAGGTTTGATACCCTTATGAATGATTTAAAAATACCCTATATGGGAAAACATGATGCCTTAAATGATGCACTAATGACCTCTATGATGTTTCTTAAATTAAAAAACATGCCCAAAGTCAAATTCTAGAATCCTTTATTTACGCTAATTTTACATTTAAATACGATAGAATGTATGTTATAAAATCTTAAATAAAGGGTAATAAATATGTTAGTATTTATCTTAAATGCAGGAAGTTCTTCTTTAAAATATCAACTCATGAATCCATCAACTCAAAAAATTTTGGCTTCAGGTCTATGTGAGAGAATTGGTATTGATGGAAGATTGGTACATATTGCTAATGACGAGAAAATAAAATCAGATATCAATATGCCAACGCATAAAGAAGCAATCGAGATTGTACTTCAAACACTCACAACAGGCGAAAAAAAAGTCATTAATTCTATTGAAGATATTGATTCAATTGGTCACAGGGTTGTTCATGGTGGTGAATATTTTTCAAACTCAGTTATTGTTACTCAAGATGTCATTGAAAAACTTGAAGAACTTATTCCCTTAGCACCCCTACATAACCCAGCAAATATTTTAGGTATGAAAATATGTATGGAACTTATGCCAGGGAAACAAAATGTGGCTGTATTTGACACTGCATTTCATCAAACAATGAAACCCAGCTCATTTATGTATGCAGTGCCTTATGAAGATTATAAAGATTATGGCGTTAGAAAATATGGCTTCCACGGAACTTCACACTCTTATGTATCCAATGAAGCTGTAAAATTATTGGACAAAAAAGATTCTAAAGTTATTGTTTGTCATTTAGGAAATGGTTCATCTGTCTGTGCTGTACGAGATGGAAAATCAATTGATACTTCTATGGGTCTTACTCCATTAGAGGGTTTAATGATGGGTACACGAAGTGGAGATATTGACGCTGGAGTTTTATCTTATTTAATGAGTAAAAAAGAGATGAGTGCAGATGAAGTTGTTAATTACTTAAACAAAAAGTCAGGTCTTTTAGGAATATCAGGAATCAGTTCAGATTTACGAGAGATTATTGAAGCGGGTGAGGCTGGAAATGAGAGAGCTGAATTATGTATTGATATGAAATGTAACCGTATCAAAAAATACATCTGTTCGTATGCTGGAATGCTTGAAGGTGTAGATGCCATTTGTTTTACTGCTGGAATTGGTGAAAATGCAGATATCATCAGAGAAAAAGTATGTTCTGGTTTAGAATTTATGGGTGTTGAACTGGACAAAGATAAAAATATTGTCAGAAATGATGAAAACAGAGAAATTAATAAAGAAACATCAAAAACAAAAATTTTTGTAATTCCAACAAATGAAGAATTTGTTATTGCAAAAGACACTTATGAATTAACAAAAGTATAATGCTTTTGTTGATTTAATACCATCCACTTTTTATAAAGTTAAGATATGTACAGTAACTGTACATATCTTACTATTTGTAACACTATCTATACAACTCAGACAAAAACTAGGGAAATTGCACAATTTAAATTAATTTTTTGTTGACAATTACTAACTTTTGGTCCATTCTATTCTCATTTTTTACCAATGGTAACATATGTGATAAATTCACCTACTTCCAAATGGGTATTTGCTACTTGTATGCTACGATAGGATAATATAATCTTATGTAAAAATTATGTAAAAGGAATCATATGGGTTTAATTGAAAGTATTAAAGAAAAAGCGAAAACACAGCTTAGAACTATCGTATTACCGGAGTCTGAAGACGAAAGAGTATTACAAGCAACAGCACAAGTTCTTGCAGATAAAACAGCCAACGTTGTTTTAATTGGAGACGAAGCAAAAGTTAAAAGTGATGCGGCTGCGTGTGGAGCTAACATTGAAGGTGCACAAATTGTAGACCCTAAAAATTTTGCAGGTATTGAAAAATATATTGATGAATTAGTAACATTAAGAGCTAAAAAAGGTTTATCAAAAGAAGATGCAACAAAACTTATGACTACTGAGCCAAGATTTTTTGGTTGTATGATGGTAAGACTGGGTGACGCACATGGATTAGTTGCTGGATCAAATTCTCCAACTTCTGATGTTTTAAGAGCTGCTATGCAAGTGATTAAAACAGCACCTGGAATCAAAACTGTCTCTTCAACATTTGTTATGGAAACAGCTGATGGTAAATTTGGAGACAATGGATTAATTTTATTTTCTGATTGTGCTGTTTTACCTGATCCTAATGCTGAACAATTAGCTGATATTGCAGCATCAACAGCTGCAACTGCATCTAGCGTTGTTGGTCTTGAGCCACGAGTTGCAATGTTATCATTCTCAACTATGGGAAGTGCAAAACATCCATTGGTTGAAAAAGTACAAAATGCCGTACAAATCTTAAAAGACAGAAATGTTGATTTTGCATTTGATGGTGAAATGCAAGCAGATGCTGCCATCGTTGAAGCAATTGGAGCTAAAAAAGCACCTGATTCAAAAGTAGCAGGTACGGCAAATGTATTAGTATTCCCAGACTTACAGTCAGGAAACATTGGATATAAATTAGTTCAAAGATTCGCAGGAGCTGCAGCTCATGGACCAATTATTCAAGGACTAAATAAACCAGTAAATGATTTATCACGAGGTTGTTCTGTTGAAGATATTTCAAATCTTGTTGCAATTACAGCAAGCCAAGTAGTATAAACAAAAAATTAATTAGATTAAATTAAAAAACAAGGAAAGTATATGTTAGTATTTATTTTAAACGCAGGAAGTTCTTCTTTAAAGTACCAATTAATGAACCCAGTAAACAAAGAGACTTTAGCACTTGGGATTTGTGAAAGAATTGGAATTGACGGTGTTTTAAAACATGAGTTCGGTGATGATAAAAAAGTTAAATTAGAAGTTGCAATGCCAACTCATAAAGAAGCAATTGAATTAGTATTAAAAACATTAACTGAAGGTGAAGGTAAAGTTATTAACTCTGTTAGTGATATTGAAGCTATTGGACACAGAGCTGTTCATGGTGGAGAAGAATTCTCAGGTTCAGTTATGGTAACTGATAAAGTAATTAAAGTAATGAAAGACCTTATTCCTCTTGCACCTTTACATAACCCAGCAAACATTATGGGTATGGAAATTTGTCAAGATTTAATGCCTGGTAAACCAAATGTTGCGGTATTTGATACTGCATTTCACCAAACTATGCCTGATTATGCTTACATGTATCCACTTCCATATGAGCAATACACTAAACATGGTATTAGAAAATATGGTTTCCACGGAACATCTCACTCATTTGTTGCAAATGCAGCAGTTGATATGATTGATAAAAAACACAATACAAGAGTAATTGTATGTCACTTAGGAAATGGTTCTTCTGTTTCTGCTGTTCTTGATGGTAAATGTATTGATACATCTATGGGTCTTACTCCTGTTCAAGGTTTAATGATGGGTACTAGATGTGGTGATATTGGTGCTGGAGCTTTAGCATACCTTACTAAACAAGAAGGTCTTACAATTGATGAAACTCTTGATATGTTAAACAAAAAATCTGGAATCGTTGGTATTTCTGGTAAATCTTCAGACTTAAGAGAAGTTCTTGAAGGTAGAGAAGCTGGTGATGACAGATGTAGACTTGCTGTTGATATGATTGCTTACATTATTAAAAAATACGTTGGATCTTATGCAGCTGCTCTTGATGGTGTTGATGCATTATGTTTCACAGGTGGTATTGGTGAAAATGCTGCACTTATTAGAGAAAAAGTTTGTGCTGGATTAGATTATATGGGATTAAATATTGACCCTGTTAAAAATAATATTAGACGTGGTGATGCAAGAGATATCTCTACAAATGGTTCAAAAGGTAGAATTTTAGTTATTCCTACAAATGAAGAGTATGTAATAGCAAATGATACTTATAAAGTAGTAACTGGACAAGAATAATCTAAGACTTGGTCTTAGATTATAATTAAAACTAAAAGTGAAAATGAGAACATACCGTTTACATTTTCATATTTAGTTTTTAATTATTTTAATATGCTTTTAATCCACCTAAAAAATTAACTGAAAATTTACTTATTGCTTCGTTTAAAAACTTTTCCATAAATTTGTCCATTTTATCTTCTTTATTCCAAACAGGATCTTGTACTCCACTTAATTTATAAAGTTCCTCTTTAGCATATGAAATTGTAGCAACCTCATCAATTAGTCCCACTTTTTTTGCTTGTGATGCTGTAAATATATGAGCATCTGCAAATTGTGTATGATTTTTGGGATCTAAATTTCTAGCACTACTTACATCTGTTACAAACATATTATAAGTATCCTTAATCACATTTTGTAATTCAGCTTTTTCAAGTTCACTCCAAGCTCGAGTTGGTGTTCCTGATTCTTTATAACGTCCTGCCTTAATTGTTTGTGTTTTAATACCAATTTTGCTCATAAGCTCTTCGACATTAGCACCTTGAAAAATAACACCAATTGACCCAACCATACTTCCTGGGTTTGCAATTATCTTGTCAGCCCATATAGAAGCATAATAACTTCCACTAGCAATTGTTCCACTAGCATATGCTACTACTGGCTTTTTTTCTTTTAACTCTTTAATTGCATAAGCTAATTCAACAGAAGGTGCAACGGAACCTCCAGGAGAATTAACAATAAACAAAACGCCTTCAATATTACTATCTTCTTTAGCAGCATTAATTTTTTCTAAAACTAACCTTGGATCAGTAATTGGCCCAACTAAATCTATTTTTTGCAAATTTGCAGATTGGAGATTTGTTGGCGTATTTGAATCTGTTATAAATAAAACAATAGTAATAAATACGATTGTTTTAAAATACTTTTGAATAAAATCAAGCGTAAAAGTTATTGGTAAAAAAAGATTTTTAATAAACTTAAACATACTTTCCTCCTATGACTGTTTTTTTAACTTCTTTTGTATGTAAAATAACATGAGTTGCCAAATTTACTTCATCTTCAACTTCATCTGGTAAGTTAAAAAGAATAATATCAGCATCTTTATCTTTTACTAATTCACCCTTATTTAATCCAAGAGCAAATGCACCACCAGAAGTTGCTGCTGTTAAAAGATTTGATGCAAGACTTTGAAGCTTTGAGCTATTATGCATCATTAGTGCATTTCGTAATTCATCAAACATACTTAAAGAGTTATTTGAGCTAAGACCATCTGTTCCTATTGAATAATTAATATCCTTTAGATTTTCTAAGTTTAATATTGAATTATTTAACAACCTATTTGAGGTTACACAATGGTTAATAGCTGCGTTTAATTCTTTTATCTTTTGAAGTTCATCACTTGAGGCTTCAACACAATGCGTAAAACTTACATGTTTAAGGTTTTTAAACTGATTTAAAAACTCAATTGTAGTTGTAACTGAAGTTGTTTGACCTAAAAAGTTTTCAAAGAAAGATAAAAAACCTCCGCTATCTTTTTCAAGCCACTCTTTTTCTTCATTACTTTCCAAAAAGTGAGCACTTACACTCAAGTCAAGTTCACGAGCAACCCTTAGCGCTTCTCTTAACAAAAAAGGATGGACTGAGTATGGAGAGTGTATCGCAACTGCTGGAATAAATGATTTACTTTGATTTGATACAGATTGTTTTAATCTTGCACTAAAATCTGCAAACAAGGTATCAACCATATCTGCTTTTGAACCAATTACTTCATTAAAATACATTACATTAATGGGTGTTTTAATACAAGCATCCATTTCAAAGCCATAAGAACTTATTGCTCCAATAGTTGTTGTTCCACTTTTACGCATTTTCGTTAATTTGTCTTCAATATATGCAGAAGTTGCTTTTTCAATTAAGACATCACGTTTATCAATAACTGAATGTAACCAATCCATAAAATTACCATATTGCAACGTTGTTTTATTTGCACTAAATTCTAGATGTACATGTGAGTTTATAAGGCCAGGCATTAAAACACTATTAGGTGTTGCTTCTATTGTTGTTATATTTGGATATTTTTCTTTTAGAGTTTTAAAAAGGCCTATTTCGATGATTTTATCATCAAAGACAATACCAGCATTTTTTATAATGGTATTGTCTTTGTCACAAGTTAAAAGCCAAGTGGCACCTTGTAATATCATGATAGATTATACAGCAGGAGCTGGCTCACTAGCTGGTGCAGTTTGTGGAGCTTCAGCTTGTGCTTGTTGCATTGCTTGTATTTCATTTAAAATTTGTGTTAATGAAATAAGACCTAAGTGATAACCAAATGGTCCAAATCCAGCAATTACACCAGTAGAAGCTGCTGCTGTGATTGAGTTTTGTCTGAATTCTTCTCTTTTATAAATATTTGAAATATGAACTTCAACTGTTGGAATCGCAACTGCTGATAATGCATCTCTAATTGCAATTGATGTGTGCGTATATGCTGCTGGGTTAATTAAAATTGCATCAACTGTTCCTAAACATTCTTGAATTTTGTCTACTAATTCACCCTCTAAGTTACTTTGAAAAAATTCTAATTCTAAACCATTTTGTTCTGCTTGACCTTTTAATTGCTCATGAATTTGATCTAAAGTCATGTGTCCATAAATATTTTGTTCTCTAACACCCAACATATTTAAGTTTGGTCCTTGAATTACCGCTACTTTCATATTATATTTCCTTTTATTATTTTTGGCTATGATTATAGTTAAATTTTAGTTAAAAGTGAGAATAAAAGAACAATGAAAAATTATATTTTAAAAAATGAAAATGCTGTTTTTTATGAATGCGGGTTTAGTTGTGATAATGTAATCTTTTTAAAACTTGGGTGTGAATCATTTTTTATTACAGATGCACGTTATATTGTTGATGCAAAAGAAAATATCACCTCAAATACAACCATTATTGAAAGTCAAGATCTCATTAAAAACTGTAGAACAATTCTTAAAAAAAATAAGGTTAAAAAAATTGTGATTGACCCATATGATTTTAGTCATGCACACTTCTTGCAACTTAGTAATAAACTGGGTATAAATTTTATATTTAAAGAAAATTTCTCAAAAAACAAAAGAATGATAAAAAATGATGATGAAATAAAATTATTAAAAAAAGCTTCACAACTTGGACGTGATGCATTTGATAATTTTGCAAAGTTTCTTCGTAAGAATGATTCTTTTATGAGTGAACAAGAAATGTATTTTAAAGCATATGAACATCTTACATATATGGGACAATACAACACCAGTTTTTCTCCTATTGTTGCTATTAATGAAAGTGCAGCTAAACCTCATGCAAAACCAGGTTCTAAAAAACTTCAAAACAAAGATTTATTGTTGGTTGATGCAGGTTTAAAATATAAACGATATTGTTCAGATAGAACAGCCACAGCATGTTACAAAGATGGAAAAATTAACTTCAAAAGAGATCAGAAGTTTAAAAGTAAAAAACATCAAAAAATTTATGATTTGGTATATAAAGCACAATTAAATGCCATATCAAAAGCCAGATCAGGGATGAAGGCCTCTGATATTGATAAACTAGCTCGTGGGGTAATAGAAAAAGCCGGTTATGGGCAATATTTCAGACATGGAACAGGACATGGAATTGGCCTTGATATTCATGAATATCCATCTATTAGTTCTAAAAGTGACGTTATTATTGAAGACAATATGGTATTTACTATTGAGCCTGGGATATATCTTCCAAATGAATTTGGTGTACGAATTGAAGATTGTGTGTTAATGAAAAATGGAAAAGCTGTTATCATTTAAAGATTTGAGTATTTATTTTATTATAAATACTCCTTTAAAACTTCCTAAAATTCAGCTTAATTTAATTCTAAAGTAAATTACAATATAATCGCAAATTATTAGAATAGTAAGGTTTGCATAACATACTATACTTATTTACTACGGATTAAAATTTCAAGGATTAAATTTATAAGATGAGACAAAGATTAACTGATAAATTAACTCTTTTTTTTAAACCTAATTTTCCAAGAAAGATAGTAAAATCCTCAAATAAAAAATATGAAGTAACAATTGGTATAGGTGGAAACATAGGAAATGTTAAAAGAAGATTCGACAAACTTCTTTTGGCCCTTGTGCAAAATGGTAAATTTGATGTTATTAAAACCTCTCCACTTTTAAAAAACCCTCCCTTTGGTTTTTTAAATCAAGATGACTTTATAAATGGCATAGTTGTACTCAAAACGAATTTGAGTGTAAATTGTTTTTTCAAATCAATGCAAAGATTAGAAAATAGATATGGAAGAAAGCGATCCTTTCAAGATGCGCCTAGAACCTTAGATATAGATATAATATTTTTTGATAATAAAAAAATAAATACCAAAAAATTAATTATTCCTCATATAGATTGGGCAAATAGAGAGTCAGTGACTATTCCTTTAAAACACATGCAAAACAAAAAATTGTTGTAAATACAGTTCTAAAAAAAGAACTTTTTAAAGGTATAAAATGAATAAAAAGAAAGTTGTTGTAGGTATGTCTGGTGGTGTTGATTCTTCTGTTACTGCATTACTATTAAAACAGCAAGGTTATGAAGTAATAGGCTTATTCATGCGTAATTGGGACTATGGAATCGAAGGGAGCCAGTGTCCTAATCGTATTGAATACGAAGATGCTATTAAAGTAGGTAAAATATTAGGAATTGAAGTAAAAGGTATAGATTTTGTTGAGGAATATAGAACTAAAGTATTTGACGTATTTTTAGAAGGTTTAAAAAAAGGTCTTACTCCTAATCCAGATATACTTTGTAATCGTGAGATTAAATTCAATGTATTTTTAAATGAAGCAAAAAAAATGGGTGCAGATATGATTGCAACTGGCCATTATGCAAAAATAGCTATAATTAATAATCACCATGTACTAGATACTCCAAAAGATGATACAAAAGATCAGACTTATTTTTTACACGCCTTATCAAGTAAACAGCTATCACAAGCGTTATTTCCTCTTGCAGATCTAACTAAAAAAGAAGTCAGAGAAATAGCCACAGAATACAAACTACACGTAAGTGATAAAAAAGACAGTACTGGAATATGTTTTATAGGTAAACAAAAATTTGATGAATTTATCACGCAACACTTAAAAGCCATTCCAGGAGATATGATAGATGAATCTGGAAAAGTAATAGGAAAACATAAAGGTCTTATTTGTTACACACTAGGGCAAAGAAAGGGTATTGGTATTGGTGGTATGAAAGAAACTGAATCAGCTAATAATATTCATAACCCATGGTATGCTGCTAAAAAAGATATGTCAAATAATACATTAACTATTGTGCAAGATACTAATCACCCATTGCTTATGAATGAAAATGTTGAGGCCAGTCATATGCACTGGGTATTAGACGAAGCTTCCAAAGTTGGTGATAAATTAATGGCACAAGTGCGTTATCGTCAAGAAAAACAAGCTTGTACTGTTACATCTGTTAATGATGACAAAGTTATAGTTAAATTTGACAAGCCTCAAAGAGCTGTGACGTTAGGACAAAGTCTTGTTTTGTATGATGGTGATTATTGTCTAGGTGGTGGGTTTATAAGTGATTATTCTTAATTAAAATAAAGATTGGGCGAATAGAGAGTCTGTGAATATTCCTTAGTTGCAGAATTTTTGGGTATAAAGTACCATGTACTTGATGTATCAGAAAAATTTGAAGATGAATTTTATAATTACTTTGTAAACTCTTACTTAGAAGGAACTACTCCAAATCCATGTGTAAATGAAGTTGCAAGCTGACAACTTACAGTATTCTATGATGAGGATAAAGTAATTGGTAGTGGATGGATTGTAGGAACTAAACAATTATTCACTTCTGCCCTACTTGTAAGTTAGCAACAAAAAAATAATATTTAATTTCTTTGTTGGTACTTACTTATTACTAAACTAGAACTACTTGATCAATTTAATAAAATACAAGTCTCATTAAGATATAATCACAAAAATATACAAATGCATAAGGAAAGTAAATGAGAGGCTATAAACTCTTTAGTGGTTCAGCAAATCCAGGATTCGCAGAAAAAACAAGTAAATATTTAAATTCAACTGTTGGTGAAGCTTCATTAAAAAGATTTAGCGATGGAGAAATCTCTGTCCAAATCACAGAAAGTGTAAGAGGAAGAGATGTATTTATCATCCAACCAACTTCTGCACCTGCTAATGACAGTTTAATGGAATTATTAATTATGGTTGATGCTTTAAAAAGAAGTAGTGCTAACCATATTACGGCTGTTATTCCTTATTTTGGATACGCAAGACAAGACAGAAAAGCAGCTCCTAGAGTTCCAATTACTGCTAAACTGGTTGCTGATATGTTAGAAAAAGCTGGAGTACAAAGAGTTATTACTATTGACTTGCATGCAGCTCAAATCCAAGGGTTTTTTAATATCCCTGTTGATAACTTATTTGGTTCAATTCTGTTTGCAAATTATATCAAATCTAAAAACTTACCTAACCCAATCATTGCCAGTCCAGATGTTGGTGGTGTTGCACGGGCGAGAGGTTATGCAAGTAAACTGGGACTTGACTTAGTTATTGTTGACAAAAGAAGAGAAAAAGCCAACGAATCTGAAGTAATGAATATCATTGGTGATGTTGAAGGTAAAGATGTTATCTTAGTAGATGACATGGTTGATACTGCAGGTACTTTAGTAA
>ENA-ORXI01000997-ORXI01000997.1-sediment-metagenome-genome-assembly--contig:-NODE-997-length-23027-cov-12.646057_pt1 | contig 23027 bp, 25 predicted proteins | sample MGYA00237861_ERZ511468 | MGnify/ENA primary metagenome ERZ511468 (study PRJEB26299, sample SAMN06266213) | sediment metagenome | isolation source: Hudson Canyon methane seep mesocosm | place...
AATTATTCTTCAGAAAAACGTTTAAAGATAAGAGACGTATTAATCCCACCAAAAGCAAAATTATTCGTCATTACGTAATCAGTTGTTAATGTTAAACCGTCCCCTGTGACATAATTTAAATCGCCACATTGGGGATCAACTTCTGTCAAGTTAATGGTTGGAGCAAACCAATTATCTTTCATCATATTGATACTCGCCCAAGCTTCAATAGAGCCACATGCGCCTAAGGTATGACCCAAATAACTTTTTAACGAGCTTATGGCGGTACTTTTACCCAATGCTTGCTCTGTCGCTTGAGATTCTGCAATATCACCTTTTTCTGTTGCTGTGCCATGGGCATTAACATAACCAATTTTATTGCTATCAAGCTTTGCATCTTCTAGTGCAAGTTTCATAGCCACTTGCATCGTTTGTGCTGATGGTTGGGTGACATGTTGGCCATCTGAATTGGTTCCAAAGCCAACCAACTCAGCTAAAATTGTTGCACCGCGCTCTTTTGCTGATTCGTAACTTTCAAGTACAAAACTACAAGCTCCTTCACCAATAACTAAGCCATCTCTATTTTTATCAAACGGTTGGGGAGTCAATTTTGGCGTGTCATTTTTAGTGCTAGTAGCAAACAAGGTATCAAATACGGCAGCAATAGATACACATAACTCTTCGGCGCCCCCTGCTATCATGGCTTTTTGTTTGCCATACTTTATTGCTTCATAAGCATAACCCAAGGCTTGTGAGCCAGAAGTGCAAGCTGAACTTGTGGTATGAATTCTTCCTTTTATACCAAAAAAAATACCAATGTTAACCGCTGTAGTATGAGCCATCATTTTAATATAACTGGTTGAAGTAATACCGACCATGCTTTTGGAGCTCAGCAGGTTAGCAAAATCAATGAAGGGTGCAGTAGAGCCTGTTGATGAGCCGTAGGCAATCCCCATTTTCCCATTGGTTACCAATTCACTTTCAAGTAAGCCTGCTTCTGCTAATGCTCGTTCTGAAGCTGTGGTTGCCATTAGCGAAACACGACCCATAGAACGGCATTGTTTACGTGTATAGTGGCTGGGTTTTTTAAAGTCTAAAACAGGTGCTGCGAGTCGAGTATTGAGCTCATCATAACCATCCCATTCGTGATGGGTTTGAATAGCGCTTTCGCCTTTTCTTAGGTTATCTGAAAAGTCATGCCAATTATCGCCTAAGGCAGTAATGGCAGACATACCGGTAACAACAACTCTATGCATTAGCTCAATCCCCCATCAACACTGATGACTTGTCGAGTAATATATGCCGCACCTGTGGAGAATAAAAAGTTAACAGTTGCTGCTACTTCAAAGTCAGTGCCTGAGCGCCTCATCGGAACTAATTGTTTTATTTGATCATTTGGCATTGCCTGTGTCATTTCGGTATCAATAATACCAGGAGCCACACAATTAACTGTTATTTTTCGTTTAGCTAATTCAAGAGATAGTGCTTTAACTGCGCCAATTAACCCCGCTTTGGATGCACTGTAATTTACTTGACCACGATTACCTAAGATGCCAGAAACAGACGATATAGCAACAATACGGCCGCCTTGTCGTTGTTGAATCATTGGCATCAATAACGGGTGAACAACATGATAAAATCCGTCTAAGTTGGTATGGATAACTTTATTCCATTCATCTTTGCTCATTGCCGGAAATGCATTGTCACTATGTACACCAGCATTACAAACTACGCCATAATAAGCACCAAACTCGTCAATGTCGTTTTGTAAGGTTTGTTGTGTTTGTTCGCCATCGGCTATATCAAATTGCACTATGCGACCATTGCCATTAAGTTGTTCAATGCTCTTTAGTGTTTGCTTTGCACCCGGTAAGTCGCTGTGATAATGGACCACAATATCAAAGCCACTTTTGGCAAGCTCAATGGCAATAGCTCTACCAATTCCTTTGCTTGAACCGGTCACTAAAACTGTTTTATTCATGGTTGTTCCTAAGAGCTGTCTCTTGCAAATAAGCGTGGGCGTCTACAGGTTGATAAACATTGACTTTAGCCTGAGCTAAAACTGTGTTTGGTTCACTGTTTTCTATAATCAAGCAATCGAAAACGGATAAACCAGAAGCATCTTGCATTAAGCGTGTGGCCGTTATTGTTAATACTTCACCGCACTTAAAATATGAAACTGACGGTTGGTATTTACGAGTGCCTAATAGGAAGCCTAATTTGATACTGTTACCTGATGCTACTTCATTAGCACCAGCATTTGCAGCGATACATTGCGCCATGTATTCAATGCCTACATAGCTAGGTACACCTTGCTGCTCTGTTTGAAAAAACTCGCAATGTTCGTTAATGGCAACAGAAACTGAAGCACTATTTTCATCAAATGCTAGCAGTTTATCAATTAGCCGCATGGGTTTTCTATGCTTGATTACATCTTCAATAGGGTACATTTTTATATGCCAATAGTTCTTGCTAACACTAAGCTGGCGTTGTTGCCGCCAAATGCATAAGAGTTACTCATACAGTAGTTAAGTGGTTGATTATTTTTATTAATATTTTCTTCTGTTTTATCTTTTAATAATACATTTAAATTTATAAGGGGGATATTAGGATCAACATCGCCATCAAGTATTATTTGAGGGTAAATATTATCATGATTTTCATCACTTAATAATAACCAACATAAACCGGCTTCAATTGCCCCTGCTGCTCCTAAGCAATGACCATGTAAATGTTTGCTTGGTGTGCACAGAGTCTTAGCTGTAAATACTTCACTAACAGCGGTAGCTTCCATAGCATCATTTTGAACAGTACCCGTTCCGTGTAAATTAATATAGTTTATATCAGCGCTTTGTAGGTTTGCACTTTTCAGTGCTGCTCTCATGGCTTGTTTAGCACCATTTCCTTGTGGATGTGGCGCAGATATATGGTGAGCATCACTACTTTCACCATAGCCTTGTAGTTTCACCGGTCCCAAGACTTGACTCATTACAAACAGCGCAGCGCCTTCACCAATGTTAATGCCATTACGTTGTTGTTGAAATGGCTTAGTATGGCCACTTGATATTGATTCAAGTGAGTTAAAACCGTTAATCGTCATCTTACATAAACTATCTACACCACCAACAATAACAATATCAGCTAAACCATTAGTTAATAATCGCTGCCCACTAATCAGCGCCTTAGCGCTTGAAGTACAAGCCGTTGAAATAGCATAAATACTGGCATTAGCTTCAGCTAGCTGTGCGATAAACTCTGCAGGCGCGCCCATTTCTTGCATTGCATAATGGTAGTTTTTATCATGCCTACCTGTTGCTAAGTAACACTCCATCGATTGCTCACCACTGGCAATGCCAGACGTACTCGTGCCAATAACGACAGCAATGCGAATATGTTCTTTTCCTGTATTTTTTAATGTGTCAGATACTGATTCAAGTGTCTGAGCTATTTGGTTAAAAGCAAGTAGAGCTAATTGATTGTTTCGGGTTTTTTGATGAGAAGGAAAAGCATTCATATCGGGTAAGTGGCTATTTATTTCACCAACAACTGTTTCAATGCCATAACGTTCACTAGTCGTCATGAAATCTTGGTTCCCTGACAAAAAATGTTGTAGGACACCTGTTTTTGTTTCGCCAAGTGCGCACACAATTCCGAGATTATTTAAATAGACAGGCATGGCTATATTTTCCAACGTGCTAATTCGTTAATGATCAATTGATAATGTTGCTGATTGTTAATTATATGGGTTAAGTTATTATCTTGACTCAACTGATACAAAATAACATCGTTAACGCTGATTTCTTTGGTATTACCCGAAAGCTCTTTAATTAAAGCATTCTTTAAGCCATTAGCCACATCGGCGATCGGCCACAATGAAAACTGCATTTCTGCTAGCATCCTCAATGGCTCAATATCAATTTTACTTTCAAAATCAATAATATTGCTGCTATCTTGCCAACTAATAGTAAACAAGGTCAGCCCTTCTAACGTCATACCAGAAACAACCATGCGTGATTGATTAAATTCAGCTTGAACTAGTAACTCTTGTTCTTTGTTTTGATGGCTAATTGTGAAAGTGGCTTGTAGACCCCTATTGTTCAAAGACGCTGGGATTGGTTGCAACAAGTAATAAGCATTACCTGCTAACGGTAACTTTAAAGCGATAATACGCTGATTAGTACATGAGGTTACTAGTAACAAGCAGCAGAGCAGTAGAAAATACCGGGCAAAGTATGACAGGATAAATTGTTTTATTTGTATATAGCAGGTAGTAAACATTGCTTATTGCTCTTTATTAACTGTTTATTCTAGGCACTGATTTTAGATATTAAATACTCAAGCCTTACGGCAAACCAATAAACTGTGACCTAAACCTATTTCATCAATGCGTTGCTCAATGATCAAACCACTGTCTTTCACCAAATCGGTAAATTTATCTGCGGCATACATACGGCTATTACCGTTAGCAAAACAGGTAAAATATAATGATGTTGCATTTAAACTGAATTTTGCAGCATCAAATTTTTGTGCATCCCAAAAAGTTTCAAGGATCAATACGCGTTGATCTCCAGAAATACCTTTAGCAACATTGGCTAAAATGGTGATGATTTGTGGTTCTGAAAAACAATCTAAAAACTGGCTCATCCAAACAACATCAGCATTTGTCGCTAATTCCTGTTTAGGATCTAACATGTCACAAGGGAATTGATGAAACCTGCTGGTTAAGCCTTGTTTGTCGATATTTTCTTGAGCTTTAGCAAGTTGTGGTGGCAAGTCCATAATGGTTACTTGTACGTCTTTGTCGTGATGCAAACATTTGCTGGCAAACCTCCCAGTATTACCACCAATATCAATAATATGTTTAGGTTTGTTTTTAAAAACCAAAGGTAAAATTTCATCAAAGGCGTGATCAGAATAAAAGTGGTCAAAAGCGAACCAGCTTTCTCGTGTTTTATCAGGCAATTCTGGTAAATGCGGATATAGCGTTGGCCAGTCACCAAATACTTTCAACCCTTCAGGTTTGCCTGTTTTAATCGATTCCGTTAAATTTGCTAGACCTTGATAACCAAAGTGCTGAGTAAATTCTAAATTAACAATCGACATTTCATCATGTAATAAAAAAAATGCCACTTTGGTTAAACTGTAGCGTTCATCTGTAATTGTCACTAATCCGCAGGTTAGCGCAAAATCTAGTAGAACACTCACCCCATATTCACTTTGTTTGACGGCATCGGTTATTTCAGTAAGTGTTACCCCTTTACGTCTATTTTTATCTATAAAAGTAAGAATGCCTAAGTCTTTTAATGCAACGGTTGCTTGAAAAATGTAAGGCGAAAAAGCAATATATTGCGCCATAGACTTAGCTTCTACAGCTGAAATATTGCCATCTAGTGGTAATTTAATCATTGAACGATATCCGTATAATTAGGTAATAGTTAAGTACTGAGTAAGAAATAGATAAATTATTTTTTAGTCCGCTTTTTTAAATGGTTTGTCAATGGTGTTGCATGACTTAAAAACCACGCGATTGTAATGCCAATTAATAAGGTAATGCCAAAACTGCTCACCGCTGGGGTTTGACTAAAGAACATAACGCCAAAAGTTAATGCTGAGGATAATGCTGACAAACTAATGGTATGACTAATAAGCTTGTCAGTACCATGAGATCGGAAGAACACCACATAGTCAATGGCTAAAGTAATAATGAGCAAACAAGCTAAAACATTAAATATATTTAAACTGCTTTGATAGAACTGTGTTATTTCTAAGGCTAAACCTGCAGATAATACCGGCACAAATATCATTAATAGCGCACTAATAAAGCCAAAGTAGAAGGACAAAATAAGTAAAATAATAAGTACTGCTGGTAAGATAATGGCAAATAAATTATCTCTAACATGACCAAGTTGCTCAGATAAAGCTTGTGGTAAATTAACGTATTCAGCAGATTCAAATAGTTTCACCGCGACTTGCTGCTGCTCACTTAACGGTTGAGCTAAAAGCAAGGCAGTCCAATATTTATCATTAAGTTGAGTAATACTCAAACCTAGGTTTTCAGCAATGAAACCGGGCAATTGAGTAAGTTGTCGTATTTGGTTTAACTGTTTAAGTACGTTGCCACTGTCAATATACTCTTCAAGGTATTGATACTGACCAGACTGCCAGCCGGCTTTGAAAAGGTCAAAATTTTGTTGCTGTTGCTTCAGTGGTAATTGCCAATCTGAAATACTTTTAATCTGGCCATCAGTCGCTCTTAATTGTTGCGTGAGTTCTCGGGTATTCTCTAATAATATTTGTTGATTATTCCCTGATACAAGTACCAAGTGTGGATAAATATTTTCACCAGTGAGTTGTGAAACTTTCTGTTCTTCATGCACTAATATCGATGATTGGGTATTTAAATTACTAACGTTGTCATCAAAGTTGAGCATGGGGATGCCAGTAATAAAAAGCAGTAAGGCAATAAAAGCGAAAGCAAAATGGCGGTTAATGTTTATAGAAAACAAGGTACCTTTACTTGAAAAATTAATGCTTGGCAGTAACAACAATGCACTAAGGTAAGCACCGATCAAACCAAAGCCGACAAAAACAACCACTTGATGCAATAAGGTTACTGGCGTAGTGAAAAATAGACAATAGCCAGCTAACGTTGACATTAACGCAATCGTAAGTGGCAAAAACACTTTATTCCTGATTGCCGATGATGAGCTCTGAGTATATTGACGCAAAACTAGAATATGAAACCCATAATCGACTGCAATGCCTAAAATACTCACGGCAAAAACAAAAGCCAGTAAATGAATAGCGTCAAAAATTAACGTTAATGCTAATAATCCTGAGACTAACGCACTGCCAATAACGGCTAAACAAGCGAGTAAGGGGGTAAAGGCACGAAACGCCAGTACCACGATAATGATAACGCTGACTAAGGAAAATAAGCCAAATCGACTGATTTCAGACTGTGCTTGCATACTTGCCGATGCAGAATGTAATAACATGCCAGCCATCAAAATTTCGCTATTTTCAGACGCTAATCGATATTGGATTTTAATCGATTGTAATTCTTTATAAATCTCAACAGAGTCTCTAATATTTGAAAACGATTGTTTTATAGTAACAAAGATTGGAATGTAGTTAGTGTCATTTGCTTGTAGCATCAGTTGTTGATTTTGAAACTTCCAGTTGCCACTAGTGATTAAACGTTCTTTTAAAAAGGCAGCGAGTGACAGTGTTGGATCAACCTCTAACGAATGACTAATAATGGGATCAGCCCACTGATTTAATAAGCTAAAGTAGCTATCACTTAATTTTTGTTGATCCCTTTCTTGTAAGTTGGCTTTATCTGTAGATGACAAATGGGTATACGGTGCGGCGCCATAATAATCAATAAATTGCTGTAACTTACCTGAATCGAGCGGGTTAGAATAGGCTTGTTCTAGCCAAAGGTTTTTAGCTAATCGTTGACGAATCTCATTCGCTACTAGACTCGCTTGTTCGATATTTTTATTACCAACTAGCAGTAATAACTTACGTTGATAACTTTGACCTAAAGCAATGGCCGCTTGATGACTAGGTGTGTTAATTTCTAAAGCATCAAGTAAACCTGCGTTATATTGTTGAGGCTGATTGAAAAATTTAATCGCTAAAGTGGTGCTACAGCTAATAATTAGTAGTAACCAGATAAAAACATAGCGGCGATCGATATTAGTTAAAATAAGACAGCTCCAGTTCGCTAACCTTGGTTACTGATTGAGTTAAATTTATTTCAGTAGTATTACCGTTAGGTTCAACTAAAGTGATTTTTTCAGGGATTTTGTTTTGCTCTGTGGCTTCATTTGCACTGCACAAGTTAATTGAATTGAATAAGCTATGCAAAGTATCGCTTCGCGGCGTAAGTGTTAGACAAGTTTGATTTTTTTGAGCTACATTATCAGCTTTGACAATAGAAAAATATTTCAGAAGTTGTGCTTGGTCTGCGGAAAACAACGCTAAGAAAAAATCATTATCTAAGTGAGCTTCTTTTTGCATTTTTCCTTGCTTATCGAGTTTAAAGACCCCGTTTTTTGCAAACAATTTTACTGACGCGATAGGCGTTAGGGTTTGCCATAATAGGCCGTTTTGAGGTAAATAGACAAAACTCCCCGTTGAATTAAAAGGGCGCTTAAGTGCTTTAATATTTTTACTTTGAAGAAAATCTCCATTAATAGCGGTTAACTGTTGTATGTTGTCATTAGCGTTAACTAACCAAGATAAACAACAGATAACGCTAAAAGTGAGCATACAAACAAAACGGTTAATCATGTTGAGTATCCGATAAGAAAGGTGATAATTTTTTAAATAAAATAGGAGGAGACTCCAATTGAAGTTCATTTTTTTCCATATCAATTGCCGCTTGAATAGTAAAACCTTTTGTTAATTTTGCACCAGAGTCTCTGTCGGTAATTAAATAATTAATTTTGAGTCGATGTTCATATTCAACCAAATCCGCTTTCACCGTTATATGCTGTGCAAATTTTGCTGAACCGACATATTTAACGCGCATATCAATAATTGGCCAGCTAAAGCCAGAGTCGACCATATCTAGGTAATCATAATTAAATAAACGTAATAGCTGGCACCGAGCCACTTCAAAGTACCTTGGGTAATTTCCGTGCCAAACAATGTGCATTGGATCACAGTCATGAAAAGGGACTTCAATGTTTATTGTGGTTGATAATATTACGTTTGATTTCATTTAGGGTTACTCGTATAACGTCCAGCGTTTTTCTTGAATATATTCTACCGTTTGTCTTAACACACTCTCTAAAGGACGATCTTCGGTGACTAGCTCAAAAAACTGTCCAATGTCATCCAACATCGTAACAATAGGTGTGGCTAATGTCTCACGGTTTAATTCACCTTGGCTAATACGTAGAGTGACCGCCTGGTAACTTGCTAACAATGTTGCAGCAACAACTTGTTCGGTTAACTGTAATACACGTAAACAATCACGAGCAGCAATTGTACCCATACTAACTTTGTCTTGATTATGACATTCAGTTGAGCGCGAAAATACACTAGCAGGCATGGTTAATTTTAATGCCTCTGCGGTCCAAGCCGATGCGCCAATTTGTACCGCTTTAAAGCCGTGGTTGATGGCAGCCCTTTCAGGTGATGAAGCTGATAAGTTTGGCGGCAAGCCATTGTTATATTTAACATCAACTAAGCTAGCCATCTGTCTATCAAGTAAATCTGAAATGTTGGCAACGGCTGTCTTTAAACTGTCCATTGCCATGGCAATATGGCCGCCGTAGAAATGCCCTCCATGCAGTACATGTTCGCCAATGCCATCAATAATAGGATTGTCGTTAGCACTGTTAAGTTCATTTTCAATAAACTGTCTTAACCAAGGCAGTGAATCGGCAAGCACGCCAATAACATGCGGTGCACAGCGAATTGAATAACGATCTTGTAAGCGATGAGAGTTTCTTGGGTGATGGTGATGATTTAAGTCATGCTGTATCCATGAGGCTACTTCAGCTTGACCAGGATGAGGTTTCACCGAAAATAAAATATCGTCAAAGTGATTGCTGTTACCTTTTAAACCTAAACTAGATAATGCTGTGATACGTGCACTTAACTTAGTTAAGTAGGCGGCACGATCAAATGCTTGGCAAGCCAATGCGGTCATTACCGCGGTACCATTCATTATAGCCAAGCCTTCTTTAGGGCGAAGCGTAATTGGCTCAAGTTTTTCACTGACCAGAGCAACACTTGAAGCCACTTTTTTGTTTTGATAATACACTTCTCGTTCACCACATAAAGTGGCACCCACATAAGAAAGCGGCGTTAAATCACCACTGGCACCAACAGAGCCTTCTTGAGGAATGACAGGAACAATATTACAATTTAAAAAAGACGTTATTTGATTGAGCAAATCCCAACTCACACCAGAATATCCTTGGCTTAATGAGGCAAGGCGGGTCGCTAATATTGCTCTTCCTTGTGATGGCGAGAAATAATCGCCCATGCCACAGCCATGGAAACGTGTTAAGTGCAAAGGCAACTCATGAGCTAAAGATGCAGGAATATCAACCGTACAGGATTCTCCATAGCCAGTGGTTACGCCATAAATAACACCATCCTCTTTGAGTAGGGTATCGAGAAATTTAACACCTTCATCAATTTTTTGGGTGAAGTTACTATCACCTGATAATGTGACTTTTGTTTTTTCATTGGCAATTGCTACGATATCTTCAATTGTTAAGAAAGAAGCGCCAAAAGAAATCGCTGCCGTTTGTTCGAACATGGTAAAAATCCTGAATTTATTATTTGTTTATCAGCTATAAGTTATTTGCTTTTATTGTTTTCTATGCGTGTTGCTCTTGCTGAGTCATCGCGTTGCCAAAAATCGAAAAAATTGAACCACTGTAATGGATATAGCGAACAATATTTTTCTAAGGTAGCGGCGTAGTCAGTTATAAGTTGAGCTAAAGTTTCTTGTCTGGTTTTTCTGGTCCATTGAACACCGGTAGATAGCTGTTCAAAAATTAATTGATACTTATTTTGCTCTTTTAAGCAGAACATCATTAATACAGGGCACTGCATTAGGCCAGCAAGAATAAAAGGGCCTTGCGAAAAAGGTGCAGGTTCGCCTAAAAAATCATTATAAATTACTCTCCCCGCTACCGTGGTTGATGTTCTGTCACCAGCAATAACAACATACTCACCTTGGTCTATTTTTTCTTTTAATAAAATAGCTAAGTCAGGGCCTATTTCTTTGACTTCAATAAGGTTTATTTTAACATCTTCATTGAGTGTATTTAAAAACTCATTAAATTTTTGTGCATGCTCAGTGAACACTAAGACATTAAAAAATGCTTCACTATTGTCATTTGACAGAGCACGACAAACCTCTAAATTCCCTAAATGAGAGCCTAAAATTAGCGCCCCTTGTTTTGTTGTCAATAGAGGTTCAAACAAGTGGTAGTTAACATGATTAATAGAGTTAAAGGTGATTTTTCCTAACCAGACATCGATTTTGTCTAAGGCTGAAAATCCCATCGATAAAAAATGACGGAAACTCATCATATAACCAGGCTTAATGGCTAAATAGCCGCATTGATGCAATTTTTTTAAATAGTTTTGTGATGCGTTCCTACTGGTTTTTCCGGTAATAAAAAAATAAAAGATAACCGGGTAAAGAATGATTAACGCGATATAACGGCCACCATATCGATAAAAGGCAAATAATGTCTTAATGCCAATGAGGGAGCCACGTTCTTGAATAATCGACCAATGGTTTTGTTTAGTCACTGGTTAGTCCGTTTTTTAAGCGTTTATGTTTACTAAATTTATGGCTGATCAATAATGGCGAACGTATCAACATGCCAATAACTAGGCGAGTATGCAACCAAGATATCAACACATTATCTTCTAGCGCACGGAAATGTGATTGTCCATCTTCAGGGTAATCTACATGGGTAGGTACAAATTTTATATCAACGTTTTTCCAGAAAAGTCGCACCATGATCTCAATATCAAAGTCCATTCTTTTACCCAGTTTTACGCTATTAATTAGCTGACAAGTCGTTATGAGTGGGTAAACTCTAAAGCCACACATGGTATCTTTGACTTGTCGAGACAGTGTTTCAATATGAACCCAAAAGTGGGTGATTTTTCGTCCCCATAAGCGGCTTTTAGGGATACTACTATCATAAATTGGTTGCCCACTAATAAGTGCTTTGGGATGTTTAACTGAGAGGGAAATGAGTTTTTCAGCATCTAATAAATCATGTTGACCGTCGGCATCAACCTGTAAAGCATGGCTAAAGCCTAATGCTTTTGCTTTTAGTAAACCAGAGATAACAGCGCCACCTTTTCCTTGATTAGTGTGATGAGTTACCAAATGAAGCGCAGAATGTTTTTTAATAAGTTGCTGCAAAACTTTAGCGTGTTCAGGTGAGCTGGCATCATCAACAATAATGACAGTTAACTTTAGAGTTTCAAGTATATTGTATATCTCTTCAAGTTTGGCACTATGGTTAAAACTTGGAATAACCGCACATAATTTCATTGTAACTTAATTATCCAACAGTACGCGTCCAGATGAAAAGCTTGCATCTGCTTCACTATAGTGAAAAGTAAATTTTTGTTCAGACTTTTTGATTAATTCAAGCTGAACATGAGTATTTGGTAATAATATTTTTTGAAATTTAAGTACGCCGATATCTTTTACTGATCCATTTAATCCCAAATATATTTGTGCGTAATTTATCGCCCAAGCTAACTGGACTACTCCTGGTGTAACGGGAGAGCCATCAAAGTGTCCTTTAAAACATCTTAATTGTTCATCAATAAATAAATGTAAAGTGACGTTAGTTTCACTTCGTTCTATTTTGTTAATTGTTGGCGTTGTTGTGTCTTTATCAGCCATAGTATTTTTCACTTTTTATGTATGAAACAATTCAATTATTTGAGCTTTTACTAATTTTCCCTGGCTATTATAAGGAATTTCTTCAACAAAGCGCCATTTTTTAGGTAATAAGGAAGCTTCAAACTTTATTAATAACTCAGACTTTAACTGTCTAATTAACGCATTTTTCTGTAAAGCATCAATTGGCAACTGACTTTTATCAGACAACTTTATTAAAGTAACCAACTGGTCTTTATTGGTACTGATTATTGTGCAGTGACACCACTCTACCAGTGATAAATTGCTAAGGCATTGCTCCATTTCATCCAGTGATAATCTTTTTTCATGTAGTTTTATGATGCGGTCAACTCGACCAACCAATTCAAAATAACGGCCATTAAGCTTGACTTGATCGTCCGTTTTAATGGAAGTGTTTTCTGCAAGAAATGGTGATGTTAAGTGTAAGGTACTATCTGGTGCAAGCTTGACTTGATGCTGGGGGAATAATAGCCATTGCTTATTTAACACCTGTTGACGCCATGCAATGCCACCAGTTTCAGTGCTGCCATAAACTTCAATGACTGCTTGCTTATATTGGCTAAAGAATGAGTGGGCAATAGGCGTTGGTAATGGCCCTCCTGATGAAAAAATATTTTTAATATTTGCTTGAGCAATATGTGATAATTGATCAGTAGCTCTTGATAAATAACTAGGGCTCGAGATGAATAAAATATCTGTTAGTTTTTGAGCGTAATACTCAGCTTGCTCTGGGTATTCTATAGTATCGGTAATAATTTTTTGATTGGTAAATACTGGCCATAATAATTTGAATAACAGACCATAAATATGCTTGTGAGTAACGGTTGCCATTATCCAGTTGTTAGTACTTTTCTCATTAAATAAATCGGCTAAGGCTTCTATCTCATTAACAAATTGGTACCAATTTTTTTTAATGGCTTTAGCTTCACCACTAGAGCCAGAAGTAAATAAGGTGATGGTATTAGTTGGTGATAGGGTAAAAATTCCTGTTGAAGCTGGAATTTCTGATACCGATATATCCTTTTTTGTCAGTGTTGCTGATTTAAAACTTGGTAAGTGCTTACTAGCAAGGTTGCCAATAGTTATATCAGCAATCAACGCTGCTTGCTCTGTTCTTTGCTCAGTATTGCTTTGAGCCAAAATAATATTTTTGTTAGCAATAAGTAAAGCGAAAAAACACCTAGAATATAGATAAAAGTCATCTTCATATAACAGCCAATTTTTTTGACTGTAATGAGATATTTCTTCAGCTAGTTTGGTACATTCATTTGCCCACTGCTGCCCCGATATTACTTCTTCTCCAGATAAAAACTCGCAATGGTTATCTACTGGGAAAACATAGCCATTAATTTTCATCAGATTTTTGTACTCGTAATCGAATTAAAAACTCAACAGAAAATAACATCCCCATAAATAGATAGGCAATGAATCCGTTATATAGTGTCCATGTTTTAATATCAGCAAATAGTGCAGTATAAGCAGCAACTAAGGCATTAATGATAAAAAAAACTAGCCATACCTTGGTCACTTTTCGAGTATATTTTACGGCTTTATCTGGTAAGTCAGGCGTTGTTAAACGCGCTATTTTCTCAATTATTGGTGGAGGTGAAAACAGCGAATTTAAAAATAAAGTGGCCAAAGAAGCATTAACAATGACAGGATAAAATAAGACTCCGATATCATTATCAAAAATATAACTAAACAGTAATATTGATATCACAGGTATTGCGATGGCTAGGTGAGGAAAAGTACTTTTTCCATCTGAATTATTCTCATTAGCTTGACTTCTTTTAGTGTTTAATTGCGTTACGATCAATCTCAATAAGAAGAAAACCAGCAATACAAGACTGACTTCCTTCACAGAAAAGGCAGCCAGTCCATAAAAAACACCAACGGGATAAAGTAGTGTTAATAGAATAAATAGAACTTTCACTGAGGACCGTGTTTATTGAGCAGTCAAAGTTGTTATCGCATCAACTATGTCGCCAACAGTACGTACTTGCTTAAACGATTCAGGTGCAATTTTTTTACCTGTTAGCTCTCTAAGTCTTACAACAAGATCAACGGCATCGATACTGTCTAAATCTAGTTCACTGTATAGTTCGGCTTCTAGGGTGATCTCTTGTGCGGGAATTTCAAACTCTTCAATTAAAAGGTTTGTTAACATAGCTAATATGTCATCTCTATTTTGCATGATACTCTCGGTCTTAATTTTGTTCAATAAACTGAACTAGGTTGTTAATTGAATAGAAATGTTCTTTAGTTTTTTCAGAATTAGCTTCAATTTTCACATCAAAAGTTTTCTTAATTGCTAAGCCTAATTCTAAAGCGTCGATTGAATCAAGGCCTAAACCTTCACCAAAAAGAGGATCACCATCGATGATTTCTTCTGGTGTTACGTCTTCTAAATCAAGAGTTTCAATGATTAACGACTTTAGAATTTTTTTTGTATCAGTCATTTAGTTTTAGTTCCTTACAAAAATACTGCTCAATTTCTTTAGTAAGTGAACGCACAGACAAAGATAAGCTTTCTCGTTCAAAATACTTCGTTATATTAATTTGAGGTTGAGCTTTTAGAACAACGACAAATTTTTTTGGAGGGATATTATACCATGATTCTTTTTTAGTTAGTGTACTTGGATCAAGAGAAATTAAAATTGGTTGGTAATGAGCCTGACATCGAATGGCAATATTGGCTGCGCCCCTTTTAAAATTTAGCTTGTTTGCGTTTTCCGTACGTGTGCCTTCTGGAAAAATTACAATATTACAACCCGACGCTAAACTCTTTTTACAGTCGATAAATAACTGCTCAGGATTCTCGTTATTAATATAACCAACGCTTTTCACTACACCTCGTAAAAATGGATTTTTGAAAAGTTGTGATTTCACCACACAATCTGCATTCGGCAGATAGGCGATAATCAACACCACATCAATTAAAGAAGGGTGGTTAGCTATGATTATTTGTCCCTTGGTCTTTTTTAGCGCTTTAAAGTTTTCTAAATGTACTTCTAGTAAACCAAGATATTTCATTAATGAAACAAAAAAATGGAAGCTTTTATGTATGGTAAATCTAGCTGTTTTATTTCTTTGGTGCTTGTCTTTAATGAGTAAACTTTGCAGAGGGAAAATAATTGATGAAATGATCAGTGCACCAATACCAAAACAAAAAAAACAAAAGCCAGTTGCTATTATTCGCCAACAATAATTAACTAATTTTCTCATGCTTTTGCTAACTCAAAGGTATAATTGTTCGTTGAAATTTTGTAGCTAATTAAAGGGCCTTTAAATTGTTTATAGTAGGCATTAATAAAATCTAAACAAAGCTCGGTGCTATCTCTGGTTGTATTAATCGTATTTTGTTTCGTGCAATTTTGTTCAATAGTTATAGAACAAAGCGGCTTTCTATCTTGAAGTGTTGCTGATATCACCATTGCGATACATAAAGCGGGAGATGACTGTTCAAATTGGCTGTATTCTTCAGGAACAGGAAAATCACAATACACATAAAGTACATCAGTGCTATCTTGTTTTGCTTGCATTGACGCTTCGACTAAACCTTCTGTAAAAGAGTTTTTTCCAGCACTTATCGTTGTTGTTGCTGCTTTGTTTTTTGTCGCAATACCAAACAAGCCCGTAGTCGAATTATGGACGGATAGTGCAAAATGGGTTGGTGATAACTCTTCGGATTGTGCGGTGTTTTTAATAAGCTTTACCGTTTTGTCTAAGTCACCATGTTGTGAGGCAAAAACTAGAGGTAAGTTATCTGTTAGTGCTTCTTGCATATCTAAACATTCTAGAATAACTTTACTGAATGGACTTAATCTTCGTAGTTGTGCCTTGGGGTAATACTGAGGTTTTGGTAATGTATACTCTAAGGGTAGCGCTATTTTGTTATCAATAAAATCACTTATATCGGCAAACTCAGTTAAGCCATTTAGCCATACTTTTATATTGTTTAAATATATTTTCATTAGAGGATGATAACGTTGATTTATAGAAAAGTCTGTGGGACAAAAATATTATCAAATGGGTAACGCCACCTCGATGTTACCCATTTGATAAAACTAAATTAATTTTTATTTATCATCGTAACTATAATCAAGTAATGACGTTTGAACTAAACGATCAATATAGATTATCCAATTGTTATAATTTTTATGGATAGTATTTTTTCTCACGTCGTATTTTAAATTGGTACTATCAACATAGTTTATAGAATATTTTTTATCAGTGTAGGTAATCTCGATAACAGCAGTATGTTTGTCTCTTACATTGATATCAGCAATTATTTTACCGTCAGTTTTGCTTTTAACTTTCCAGCCTTTTTGAATTAACGCTTTTACAATACTTTTCTCTACTTGCTTTTGTGTTATACCATCAGGTACATAAGAGTTTTCAACGTTATATACCGGCTTTGCCGAACAAGCAGAAAGTATGATAATAGTGCATAAAGTGATTAATATTCTTTTCATAATAAGTCCAATTTACTAGTTAAATTTAAATATTTCGCGACATTATAATCTTACTTGCGGTTAATATGAAAGATTAAAAATTTGTTGAAGAGATTAAAAGAAATTTTAATAAATACAGTGAATCATCTAATATTATTCCCTGTGCTTCAGTTTAGTCTTAAGTTAGCATTCAAAATTTATTGAACTATCATTTATTCATGCCCTAAAGTTGAGAGGTATTAATAAATGACACTTCGTTCAAAGATTATCGCGTTTGTTATTATGTTACTCGTATCATTAATTGCTATAGCCATTTTAGGCCTACAGGTATTAAGGTCATCTAGTGAATCTGACAACATAGCTCGTATTAATCAGTTAATGAAGAGCACAGTTAACATTGTTAACCAATTCGAACAACTGACTGTAGATAAAAAACTCACTGAACAGCAAGCAAAAACGTATGCGGCTCAAATGCTACGTGAGAATAAGTATCACGATTCAGAATATGTTTATGTGGTAGATGAAAAGCTTAATTTTTTGGCAACCCCACATGATCCTCAATTGCATGGTACTAGTTTTAATGACTTCAAAGATGCCAAAGGTAAAAGTATTGGCCAAATGGTAGAGCATTTGGTAGGGAGTAAAACAAACCAAATAATTACTTATCATTGGAATTCTGAGCGTGATGGTACCGTAGTAGATTTAACTTCAGTAGTACAAAAAACTAAATTATGGGGTTGGTATATTGGTACTGGAATTAGTGATGCAGAAGCTAATGAGCGTTACTGGGCGGCAGCAAAATGGTTGGTGACGCTTTCTATTGTTATCGCGGTGATTTTAGCCCTCGCATTAGCTCGCTTTGGCTTAGCGTTAAACAACGCTTTAGGCGGTGAGGTGAATGATGTTCGAAATATTGTTCTTAAAGTTTCTAAAGGAGATCTAAAGCTTAATTCAAACTTTGGTGAAGCAAGTAGCGATAGTGTTGTTGGTGCAATTAATTACATGCAATCGGCATTGCAAGAAGTTATACAGAGTATTAAAAATGTGGCAGATACACTACATAACCAGTCGAATGATTCAGAAAACAGATCGGTTGATTTGGATAATTTAACTCAAGAAATGAATAATGAAACCCAAATGGTCGCCTCGGCAATCACTCAGTTGTCTGCTTCAGCTAAGGCTGTTGCTGAGCATGCAAAACAAGCAGCTGTTTATGTAGCAGAGGCAGAGAAACAAGGGAGAAGCGCTCATACACTTACCGAAGAAGCATCTCAAACTATTACTTTATTAGAAAGACAAATTGAGAGCGCTGGCTCTAACGTTCAAATTCTTGATGATGAAGTTATTAATATTGCCAGTGTATTAAGTGTAATTCAGGGAATCGCAGAACAAACTAATTTATTAGCGTTAAATGCCGCTATAGAGGCTGCTCGGGCAGGTGACCAAGGTAGAGGTTTTGCTGTTGTTGCCGATGAAGTACGACAATTAGCGCAACGAACACAAACAAGTACTGAAGAAATTCACGCTATGATTACTAAGCTACAAAATGCAACTAAAGATGCAAAATCATCGGTGACTCAAAGTATTTCCACTAGCGAGGGGGCTGTGGTTAAGTCTCAAGCAGTATCTAACGAATTGAAAAATATTGCTTATTCGTTATCAGAAATATCACAAATGAGTGAGCAAATATCTACAGCTGCTGTTGAGCAATTAGAGGCTGGAGAGGATACAGCAATACGGATTGTAAGCATTTCTGATACCGCAAATAAGACTGCTAATGTTGCTTCTCATGTACATAACGCTACAGAAGAAACAAAAATTTTGACAGGCCGTTTAGAAACTGAAATTCAGAAGTTTGCAATGTAAAATAGAGTAACTTACAGGTAAACTACTCTATTTTAATTTAAATATTTAAAGAAGATAATAAAGGCGTTAGTTCGCTAATTACCTCAATATCATCAATAGTAGAGGGAATCGCAACATCCTCACCATCAATCATTTGCCTTAACGTTTTTCTTAATATTTTTCCTGAACGAGTTTTAGGTAGCCGATCAATTACTAATACATGTCTTAATGAGGCTATTGCTCCGATTTCGGCTCTTACAGAAGTTTTAAGTTCTTGTTCAATATCTTCATTACTAGTATCGATACCATTTTTAATAACGACAAGACCAAGTGGCACTTGCCCTTTCAATTTACAATGTACGCCAATAACGGCACATTCTGCGACAGCGTGGTGATCAGATAGAATCTCTTCCATTTCACCCGTCGATAATCGATGACCTGCTACGTTAATAACATCGTCAGTACGACCCATTATAAATAGGTAACCATCATCATCAAGGTAGCCACCATCGCCTGTAACATAATAGCCGGGGTGTGTAGTTAAATAGCCTTCTTGAAAGCGTTTCTGGTTTTGCCAAATAGTGGTTAAGCATCCTGGGGGGAGGGGTAATTTTATCGCAACACAACCTTGCTGATTTGCAGGGAGTTGCTGGCCTTGTTCATCCAATATTTCTACATTATAACCCGGCACGGGTAAGCCAGCAGAGCCCGCTTTGGTTTGTTGAAAATCACCTTGTAGTGGTGTGCTGGCGATTGCCCAACCAGTTTCAGTTTGCCACCAATGATCAATAACGGGTAATAAAGTTTGTTCTTTTAACCAATAATAAGTCGCAGGATCTAAACGCTCACCGGCGAGATATAAACGTTTAAGCGATGATAAATCATATTGTTTAAGTAATTGTGCATCAGGATCTTCTTTGCCAATTGCTCTAAAAGCAGTTGGTGCACTAAATAGGGCGTTAACTTTATATTCTTCACATACACGCCAAAATGCTCCTGCATCAGGTGTTTTTATTGGTTTCCCCTCATATAGAATAGTACTGCACCCAGCCATTAAAGGGCCATATACGATATATGAATGACCAACCACCCAGCCAACATCTGAGGCGGCCCAAAATACATCCCCTGCTTGCATGCCATAAATATTTTTCATGCTATAGAGCATGGCTATAGCATGTCCTCCATTATCTCTTACAACACCTTTAGGTTTTCCTGTCGTACCTGAGGTATATAAAATATAAAGAGGATCAGTACTTTTAACCGGTGTAGGAGGGATTTCAACCGCAACCTCCATTAGGTCTTTCCAGTCATAATCTCGCTGAGCTTTTAATTGTGCTGTTATCATTTTTCGTTGATAAATAATGCAAGTTTCAGGTTTGAAATCAGCTTTTTCGATAGCAATATCGATGAGTGGTTTATAAGGGATTATTTTTTCTATTTCAACACCGCAACTAGCACTTACGATAACTTTAGGTTGGGCATCATCAATGCGAACAGCAAGCTCATGGGCGGCAAATCCACCAAAAACAACAGAGTGAATAGCTCCTAAACGTGCACAGGCAAGCATGGCAATGGCAGCTTGTGGGATCATTGGCATATAAATAAGAACGCGATCACCTTTTTCAACTTGCTGTGCACGCAGAACATCAGCAAATTTGGCAACCTGTGCAGTTAGTTCACTGTAGGTATATTTTTGCTTGTTGTTGGTAACTGGAGAGTCATAGATAAGTGCAATATCAGCCCCCCTGCCTTGCTCGACATGATAATCGAGTGCGAGGTAGCTGGTGTTTAATTCGCCATCGGAAAACCATTCATTATAATTGTTGTCATTTGTCGACAATATTGTTTTGGGTGTTTTATACCAAGCAGCAAGTCCGGACTGTTTTTTCCAATACTCTTTCGGGTTTGTTTTCTCTATTTTATGGTCTTTGCCAGAAGTCATTTGGTTATCTCAACATGTTGTAACAGCATTGTAATTGTAATGGTAACTATAAAACTGTCGACAAAGTTATGGAATTAGACCTTTGGCTAATATTTACGCTTATCTTTTATAATATTTCCCAGTCGTTAGTCTATTTAAAAGTTTACTCTAAGTTTAATAGGTTTGCGGGTGCAAACTGATCAGTAAGTAAGCGAGTTTTCTTAGGCCAGTCTTGGTGAGTGTTACTTGATGCCATGCTTGAATAAATTGCCGCTATATCGATATTAAAAGGGCTCAGTTGATATTTTAAACCTTCTATACGTTGTAATAAGTCTTTATCTGAAGGAAGTTGCTGAGAACTTACTAGAATTATTCGATTGTTGTTTTTTTTATTTCGCACATTGAGAAACTCACCAAACACAGATTGATAAGTTGCTGATTCATGTGCGTATAATTTACTTGAAGAGAAAGTGTTTGATGTTAATACACCATTTTCACTCAATAAGCGCTTTGTTTCTGTTAAAAATTCTTTAGTTAATAAGTGTTCTGGAATGTAGTCGCCATTAAAAGCATCAAAAATAATCCAATCATATTTTTGTTTTTTTAGTAATGCTCTTTTTATAAAAATGCGACCGTCTTGGGTATAAGTCTTAACTTTTTCGTTTTCAAAAAAACCAAAATACTGGCGAGCCACTTTAATTACTGATGGGTCTATTTCAACATTATCTATACGGCTTTGTGGAAAAATTTGCTGTAAGGTGTTCGACATCGTGCCGCCACCTAAACCAATAATGAGGATTCGTTCAGGTTGGTTGTTAACCAATAAAGCAGAGAATAATAACTTGGTGTAATTAAAAACAAGACTCTGTGGGTTGCTTTTCAAAAAGCAACTTTGGCTCGATTGACTGTTTTTTACATTAAATCGTAAACAGCGTAAATCACCGGTATCTTCAACGATAATATTTCGGTATAGCGAACGTTCATTGTGAATAATTTCAGCACTAACTTGGGCTGACAAAAAAATGGGAGCAATACAAATTATCAGCGAAAATGCATATAAATTAAATATTTTAAGCATAATTCACCTCTTGAGCGGTTGAATACTTATTCGCGAGTATCGCACCTAGCCCTAATATCACTAATATAAGGCTAAAACTAATAATTATTTGGTTCACTTCAAAAAACAACACTAAATAAAACGAAGTCACTATTGTGCCTATCGCACTGCCAAGCGTTGATATGAAGTAAAGTTTGCCTGCTACTTGGCCGCTTTCGTTTTTATCAGTTACTAATAATCTTACCGAGTAAGGCGATAACATGCCCAGTACTATGGTTGGTAAGAAGAATAATGCTGTTGAAGCAAGTAAAGAACCATAGCGGCTGTCTTCAATAAGTAAAAATATCCACTCCATTATAGGGCTTGCAAAAAGAGCAATAGGGAGAATGAACAAGCCCGCGATAATAAAAATACCACCATAACGTTTTAGTGATGCTGATTGAGTGGAGTATTTGCCACCTACTAAATAACCAATTGCAAGGCTCAGCATAAATACGGTAATGATACTGCCCCATATATGAATGCTGCTACCGAAAAAAGGGGCAAGAATGCGGCCACCTAAAAGCTCGATTCCCATAATGCAAAAGCCGCTAGTAAAAGCGAGTAAATAAATTAATGGGTTTTGCCAAGTATTTTGCATTGAATTGAACTTCCTTTTTGAAGATTGATGGTTATCCTAGCTGATAATTGCACTGCCGAATATGAATATTTTCTTTGTAATTCTCCGAATTAATAAATTTCTATACCAATTAGCCTACGAAAGTGGCTATACTTGATTAACTAACTCAAATTTCAAGGAAAACAAATGAAAGGTCTAATTTTATCTTTATCTTTAGTTGTATTAAGCACTACCGCTTTCGCTAACGATGCATTATCGAGCCGTGAGAAGGGCGAAATAGAGCTTTTGCTTGCTGAATCTGCGAGTAAATTAATTTATCTAGAACGAGACTGTGGCAAACCTATGGATAAAGAGAAGTTTAAAGAGCTTGCTAAAATCAAAGCATTTAGTGAAGGTCACATCTCTATTGAAGGTATCGATTGGGATCGTGTTAAACGTAAATCCCATAAAGGCTACGGTATGCTTAAAATTGAAGCGCCAATGGGTGAGTTATGTGAGCAATATAAAGCTGACATTAAAGGTAGTTACCGTTTCTTAAAAGCTAACTAGCGGTTAAATTAATAAAGTTAAGTTTATATTTAATTAATCATGTAACTTTTATTATTTAAAGTGAACTTAATAAATAAAACAGTGTCCTACTATGTGAGAGGCTTTTATTTCCCTTAGTGTTTCATGTTTTATGCACATTTTTTTAAATGTGCTTTTTTTTGTCTAAAATT
>ENA-ORXI01000998-ORXI01000998.1-sediment-metagenome-genome-assembly--contig:-NODE-998-length-23014-cov-6.518769_pt1 | contig 23014 bp, 20 predicted proteins | sample MGYA00237861_ERZ511468 | MGnify/ENA primary metagenome ERZ511468 (study PRJEB26299, sample SAMN06266213) | sediment metagenome | isolation source: Hudson Canyon methane seep mesocosm | place: USA:Hudson...
AGGTAAGCGCATTTCTTACCCTTAGAAAAAATAGTAATCACCAAAGGAAATGTAACTCTCCCTTCCGTTTTCAGCTGTATTAATAAATCTTCATTTTCCATCTCATTTTTAAAATTTGACCTTAGTTCAATATCCCCAGTGACAGGTCGGCGATAATGAATCGTTGCCTCTTTAACCACTAGCAGGCTATCTGCATTAGCTAAACTAAGCCTGTTATGCACTAACGACCAGCCTGTCGCAACAGCCAAAGAATACAAGGCACCCGCAAAACCGGTTCCATGCATATTACGGTTAGGCTCAAGAGGTGCTGCCGTGATTATTGATTGTGTTTCTAATGATGTGACCTCAAGCTTCATAAATTCGCATAATGGAATTTCTTGCCTGAGTAAGTTAGTAAGTTCTTCACTGGTCATTTATTTAAGTACCAAAATAAGGATTTTAGCTATTTGATTGTTTATTCCATTAAACTATACCGTATAACTTGAACCAAGCATTGCCATAAAGCGTAAATAAATAAAATAAGCTAAAAGTATAAGCCAAGAGAACTCCTATGAAAGAAACCATGAAATTTATCGACATTACTGATTTTGGTGCCGCTGATGTTCTTAAAATACAAAAAGGAAATAGTCCCTCTGCCCAGCCAGGCGAAGTATTAATTAAGGTGATTGCTGCAGGCGTTAATCGTCCTGATGTTGTACAAAGACAAGGCTTATACCCTGCCCCTCCTGGTGCATCGCCTATTCTGGGCCTTGAAGTTTCGGGGATTATTGAGGCTTTAGGTGAAGGGGTTACACAATGGAAAGTAGGGGATAAAATTTGCGCCCTGACCAATGGTGGTGCTTATGCTGAGTATGTTACTGCACCAGCCACACAGTGCCTTCCAATTCCAAGCGGCTTATCCATGATAGAAGCTGCAGCCTTACCCGAAACCTGTTTCACCGTATGGAGTAATCTATTTGACAGAGTACAACTAAAAGCGGGCGAAACTCTGTTAGTTCACGGAGGGTCAAGCGGTATAGGCACAACAGCTATTCAAATGGCCAAAGCTATGGGTGTGCGTGTTTTCACCACCGCAGGCAGTGATAAAAAGTGTCAGTCTTGCCTCAATCTTGGCGCGGAGATCGCCATAAACTACCATGACTCAGACTTTGTAGAAGTCATTAAAGACATCACTAACAAAAAAGGCGTTAATGTGATTCTTGACATGGTAGGTGGCGACTATATTGCCAAGAACTTTAAAATTGCAGCACTGGATGGGCGCATTGTTAATATCGCGTATTTACAAGGCCCTGTTGCTAAGGTGAATTTTTTACCCGTTATGCTTAAACGTTTAACAGTAACAGGTTCGACCTTACGCCCTCAATCTGCGGATACAAAAGCCGCTATTGCAACGAATCTTAATAAGTTCATTTGGCCATTTATTGAGAGTGGTGATATTAAACCCGTTATTGCCCAATGCTTCCCTCTTGAGCAAGCTGCTGATGCGCATACACTTATGGAAAGTAACAAACATATTGGCAAAATTGTATTAACGGTAAGCGAGTAATAGACATGTTATCTGGCAAGTGGAACTGGGATATTCCTGAGTTTTTCAACATTGGAGCAGCCTGTACCCAAGGCTTCACGGTTAGTGACAGGCCTGCAATCATTGTTGAAAATGACATTACGGGTACATCGTCCATTAGTTATGGAGAAATAAACCATTCAACCAACTTACTTGCCAGTGCACTTCAATCCATAGGTATCGGTCACAAAGAACGAGTATTAATTCGTCTTCCTAATTGCATTGAATACCCTGTTAGTTTTTTAAGCATATTAAAAATCGGTGCTGTGGCGGTACCGACTTCAACATTACTCACACATGAAGAAATAGAATATCTGGCCAATGACTCAGGGGCGAAGGCAATTATCATCCCTAAAGCAATGTGGCTTGAGCTGAAACCAAGCATTAACAAGTGTGCCACGCTTAAGCATGTGATATTGCTCGATGACGGCCGCCCTACAACTGACGAACTACATGACAAAAAAGACAGCCCAGTTGTTCAGTTACACGATATTAATACCTTGCTTGATAACACTCAGCCTCTTAAAGAGTGCTACCCTACACGCGCTAATGATCCGGCCTATTTAGTCTATACATCAGGTACTACGGGTTACCCCAAGGGTGTACTTCATGCCCATAGAGCGTTGCTAGGCAGAACACCTTCTGGCAAGTTCTGGTTTGATTTCCATGAAAACAGCGGCCTACACGAAGAGAGCGACCGAATTTTACACTCAGGTAAGTTCAATTGGACTTATGTGCTTGGTACAGCACTCATGGACCCACTGTATCATGGTAAAACAGTAGTGGTGTATGAAGGAAAAAATGATGCATCCACCTGGATTAACCTCATCGCCAAGCACAAATGCACCATATTTATTGGTGTACCTACCATTTACAGACAGATCATTCAGAAGACTGATTTTAATTTAGATAACGTGCCTAGCCTTCGTCATTGTATGTGTGCAGGTGAACATTTGTCTGACGAAGTGCTCTCAGCATGGAAGTCTAGATTCAAACAAGATATCTATGAAGCTATCGGCATGTCTGAGTGCTCTTATTATATTTCCCATAATAAATCTCAAGCTATTCGCCCCGGATCTGCAGGTTTACCACAACCTGGACATGATATAGCGCTTATTGATAAAGATGGAAAGCCAGTCAACACAAATGAGGAAGGTATGATCGCCATCCCTCTTAGTGACCCGGGGCTGTTTATTGAGTATTGGGGGCTAGAAAAAGAAACTCAGCACTCACGAAACGAGAGCTACTTTCTAACTGGTGATTATGCTCGCCAAGACGAAGAAGGTTATATTTGGTTTCTAGGACGTAAAGACGACATTATTAATAGTTTTGGTTACCGCATATCGCCCCATGAAATTGAGCGGATTTTAAAAACTCATCCTAAGATTGCAGATGCAGTGGCGGTTGAAGAAGCGGTAGGCAAGGATAAAAGTATTGTCACTGCTTGCGTGATATTGCATTCACCCAAAGAAAAAATAGCGAGTGAAGAAGAATTGATCCAATTTTGCGAAGAACACCTTGCTCAATACAAGGTTCCTAAGAAGATCGCCTTTATGACTGCTTTCCCAAGAACCAAGAACGGCAAAGTGCTTCGTAAGAAAATAAAGCAGGATTTATCTAACTAGATGTTTACTGCGGCCTAACGGTGTGGAATCTCATTCTATTTGAAATCACTATTTTCCATGAGGCATCCGAGGTTACCACCAAGCTTAGGCAGGTACATGGCAATCAGGGGGTTCTATATTTCTGGAACTCGGCGTCTATTTCTTCATCGGTCATGGTGTCATAGTTATCAATCCATGTGTCATGGACTTCTTTGAGTCTTTTATCATGTTCTTTTCTAAGTTCTTTGCGTAGTTTGGCGGCTATATAGCGTCCTTTTTGGCGGTCTCCTTGAAAATCTAGCTGTGGTACTGGGCTCGGGTTCCCTGTCTCATCGACAGCGACCATGGTGAAATAGCAGCTATTTGTATGTCTTTTCTCGTGTGTGTGAATATCTTCCGCGACTACCTTTACGCCCACCTCCATAGAAGTGTTGCCGACGTAATTGACTGAGCTATAAAACGTGACCACTTCACCTATTTTAATGGCCTTTTTGAAGGTAACTTGATCGACTGACAGGGTGACAGCGTATTGCCCGCTGTATCTTGCCGCGCAGGTATAGGCTACTTGATCCAATAACTTTAAAAGATTGCCTCCATGCACGTTACCTGAGAAGTTAGCCATGTCAGGTGTCATTAACATGGTGAAAATAACAGGTTCGTTTGAACCGTAAAGCGTATCGGCCATGACCTCACTCCTCTCAAGTTTCTAGGGTAGTCAGTTTAACTGTAGTCGAGAAATAAAGGTTTATACTAAGTAATAAAGAAATCGTAGTACCTGCCCAAAAATTCGCTGTCCACGATTTTTCGTAAACGCGCCGATGCCACTCAGCTAGCTTTCTTAGTAATCCCCCCTCTCAAGCAAACATTTCTGGAAGAATTTAGTCGTGTGATCCGCGAATCGCTCTGGATATTCTTCATGAATAAACAGCTTACCTGCTTCATATACTTCCATCGCCGCTCCGCCCAGAAATTGAGGCATCATCTCCTTGGCTTTCTTTATTGCAAAAAACGGGTCAAGCTCTCCCCACAACAACAAGGTGGGTGCTTCTATTTTACGATGTACTAATTTGAGTTGATGTATTTCCTCAACATTAAAATGTTCTAATAATTGAGTTTGCCCTAAGCGCACGGAGTTAGATTTATATAGAGGTTCCACAAATAAATCAAAAAACTCGCCGTCTATTAATGAAGTCTCATTGAAACAACTCCCGAACCCCATAAGCGAGTGGCGTAGCGCTTTGATGCGCACCGCGTTGGCAATTAAAGCCATTCCACCCGGTGTTTTTCCTGCTGTTACCAACAATCGCAACAATAACGACTGGTAATTTGGGATTTCAGTATTGCCCAGCACCATTCCAAACACTGCCTTTGTTTCCTGCGCAGCTAAATACCGTGTCACTACGCCACCACTATCATGGGCGATGAGGCCATATTGTTTTAAGCCTAATTGCTTAATGGCGTTGAGCAACGTTTGTGTATGGGCGGCGAAACTAAAATCTGTTTCTTGCCCGTATACTGTTTGGCCTGCACCCGGTAGATCAAAGCAATGGCAGGTAAAATGCTGGGCAACGATAGGGATAATGTTGCGGTAGGTCGCGGAATGCAATGGCCAGCCGTGAATGAAAATTAGATCCGGTCCTGAGCCGGTGCTCCAGTAGGCTAACTTACTGTGACCAACATCTATAAAGCGGTGGGGTGTCGTGAAGTCAATTATTGAGGCTTTTTTGTTGGTATCGGAAGTGGCTAACTCGGGCTTAGAGTCAGCGAATGCATTAGTATTTGATTTCATATTTGTCTCCTAATTGAATACGTCCAATAATCTTGATAGATCGGGGAAATTTGGGCAATTACCTCTAGAGGTAAGCGACTCAACTTTCTGATTAGGTTACTATTCGGCTATGGCTAATCATTCAAACGATTCAAAAAACACCTTGTTTCCAGCTTTGCTGAAATATTGGCGTGGTACTCGTGGCTTGAGTCAACTCGACTTAGGTCTTGCCGCTGATGTTTCGGCACGGCATGTTTCATTCATGGAAACAGGGCGCGCAAAACCCAGTAAAGAAATGGTGTTAACCCTCGGTAGCACATTGCAAATACCGTTACGTGAGCAAAATGCACTTTTGCAAGCTGCAGGTTTTGACAAGGAATTCGACGAACCCAGTTTTTCGATGTCAATGGACAGCCAGATCGGAACAGTACTACAACTGATGCTCGACAAACACGAACCCTACCCAATGATTATCATGGATTGGGGCTACGACCTGCTTATGAGCAACAAAAGTGCCAGTAAGATGTTGATGATGTTTGTGAAAGATCCAAGTGCGATTACGACACCCATCAACATGTTTGAAATGATTTTTCATCCAGGTTTGGGTAGGCCCTTCATCGTTAATTGGGAAAAGGTCGCTCGCACGCTGCTTGCACGATTGCATCGGGAGGCATTGCTTAAATCTCATGATGGGCGACTTAATAACCTTATTAATAGAATCTTTGATTATCCGGGTATTCCGGAAAGTTGGAGACACCCGGATTTTTCTCAATCCAGCCAGCCGAACTTAACGGTCGATCTCAAAAAGGGTGATTGGGAGTTTAGTTTTCTCACAACAATGACCAACTTTAACGCCCCTCAAAACGTCACGCTCGAAGAGCTGCTCATCGAAAGTTACTTCCCAGTAGACGATAAAACCGAAGCCGCTTGCCAGGCAATATTTAGCTCAAAATGAGGTTCTGTCGAAAACAGCATTTTGTTACTTAGGGTCATCTCGATTGGTTTAGATATTAAAAATTCACCCTAGATTAATGTCGGCTCATAGCTTTTCTAAGCCAAACCTTATATCCGATAGTTAGACAGTGAAGTGGCAACTCTGCCTAAAACAGGGGGAGTTCAGGGTCCAGCCAGCGTACCTTTGTGGGCGATCTTTAAGTAGTTGGTAATATTTACTTGACCACTTTTGCATATGAACTTCTTTCAATTTCGTAGACCTCTACTGTTAAAGAAACCCCCGAGGAAAATAGTTCGTTTAGTTGATCCAGTATTGATTGAGCTAGTTTATTACGCTGCTCTACGTTACGGCCAGATAATATTTTTGCAGTAACGTGAACAAAATTTTGCCGGAGAATACCGGAGATGTAGTGATTAAAAGGTAAAGCCCTAGTCTTTATATCAGCAGCGTCAAATAGCTGTGAATTCAAAGCCCCCTTAAAAACCGAATTAAGCAAACTAGATAGCTCAACTTCTGACTCTAGTGGCTTTGAATATTCAACTATGCAATGAGGCACTCAACCCTCCTCCGGGATGAGGGCAAGTAAATCTGTTACTCCAACATCTATATCTAGCTGACTAAATAATGTTGTTACTTGTCCCCTATGGTGTGTTTGATGATTGTAAAAATGTTGAACTAAGAAACCAAACTTTTTCTTAAAAGGTTGGCCTTTCATATTATTAAATGACAATTCAAGATCATAATCTTTCTCTGAAGCCTCTAGAGAAAACTTTAATATAACTTCATCCATTTTTATTCTGGCATTTTGAAGTTCATTGAACTCAGAGTGGATTATTTCAGTCAACGCAGACGGTTTAGTCAATGAATTCATGTACTGAAGCGATTTGTAATCTTTTGGGTGTTCTGCAAACCTTTTTAACCAGACAATGTCACCAACTAATATATGGTTAAGAGAACCTAAAATTGACCCAAAAAAGGCTCCACGATCCTCTCTAAACTGAAGGTCATCAAGCTCAGCAGCTGCACTATAGACTTTCTTATTCATCCACTGATTGTACTTGGCCATTAATTCAAAATTTTGCTCAAGAGCCATAATTCTTCCCTAGGTATAACGTTGAGTTAATGTTTTTTTTCCTTGTTATTGATGCTATAGAACATAATATACTGGATTTTTGTTTTAAATCAACCACTTCACAAAGAGGTACGACTATGGGGGCAAGTAAAGGTATTAACATGCATTTGAAGTGGGCTAGAGTCCAAAAACAGAAACTATCCTTGCTTATTGGCAACCCTAGTCATTGGAGTCATTGGGGCTCAACTAATGCACGTCTGGTCTTGTGATCTTAGCGGGCCTTTTGAGGAGTAAGAAAGTGCTTAGGCTTAACTATCGCTCTTGGCGGTTAGCAATCCTTTTTCGTATTAGGTTTATCGTTAATTTCAGGAGGCAAGCGATGGCATCTCTTCGCCCTAAGCCGTCATAAACAACCAGCGTCACGTTGACTGCTCCAGACTCATAGCTGAAGTTTTCAACTTTCGAAAAATTAGTAGCTCGTGCCATTTAAAGGAGTAAGGCATTGTCTTGTGGGCGGTAGACTGACCACTAATTCGTGCCTAATTATTTTTCAGATTTCATATTAAATAATTTGATTTAAACTCAATAACGGACGTTCAGTATCAATGAGGAAAATTCAAACTTAAGGTTAAAAACTAGCCCAATATAGACATTGAGCTTTTAAGGGTTAAGCGCCAATTCCTATTGAACAGGCTAGTAATGGCCAGGAGGGTCTCTCTTTTTATGACAATGATCCCTTCTTTTAAGTAAGAAGAATAGCGTTGCATTCACCGATTGAATTCACACATAAAAGCAGGCATTACTGTTACAAAATATAAGTGTCTGCGTTTATTATTTTTCTATTATTCATCTCATTGAAAGTAAAGTGTAATAGAATTAAGGGGGATAGGAAACTTAGGGGCAAGAGAGCATCTTATCTATAAGCCCCAAGTGCGCGTCCTAACACAGCGAGTGTTTCCCCTGAGTAGAGCAATACCAGATAGTATTGTTCTACTTAGTAGTATTAAAGAAAAGCAGTTTCGGTTTTTAAGATGGGTGTCTTATTAACGTTAGATGAATATATATAAAGGTGTGATCAAGGTCATTTCATAACCTGCTCACTTCGAATACTCTGCAATCAAGGCTCACAACTTTCACAGGTCAAAAACCATGAACATACAGTTTCTAAAAAACCTATTCTTATCCACACTCTTCCTTTTAAGCTCAGGGGGAGCATCGCTACTGAGCGCTAATGAAGCTGAGCCAATGCAACCTGCCCAGAGCGCTCATACTAACAAGATGAAAGTATACAAATCGGCCAGTTGTGGCTGTTGCGGCGACTGGATTGAACATATGAAAGAGAATGGTTTCAAGTTGCAGGTTCATAACACCGATAACCTTAACGGTATCAAGCAAAAAGCAGGGCTCACACCACGGCTCGCCTCTTGCCATACGGCATTTATCAATGGTTATGTTATTGAAGGGCATGTGCCTGCCAATGATGTAAAACGCCTTCTAGCTGAAAAACCAGATATCAAAGGCCTTACTGTACCTGGCATGCCCTCTGGTGCCAATGTACCCGGCATGGAAATGTCACCCGATAATGCAGAATTTGATGTTTTGGGTTTTAAAGAGGACGGAACCGTTCAACGCTGGAGCCACTATCAATAACTCAGTTAAAACCTAGTCATCAAAATCATATATATGGAACCACTATCCACAACAACCTGCCACTGACTTATATTGAGGGAACAAATGATGGTAAAAAAACTACTTAAACTAACGCTTTGCGCAGTTGCTGGAAATGCCTTTGCCGCATTACCTATTGCAACTGCAGATGAAAATGACGTGATATACACCAACGGTAAAGTCTACACCGTCGAGAGTGCCCAACCTTGGGCAGAAGCCTTTGCTCTGAAAGATGGCCGCTTTGTCGCCGTCGGCTCAGACGCTGATATCAAGAAACTTAAGAATGCAAAAACCCGGGTCGTGGATCTCGGCGGTAAGTTCGTCATGCCGGGCTTTATCGATTCGCACATCCACCCTCTTCGCTCGCAGCTGATGGAGGATGTAGATATCTCAATCAGTGCTGCTACTCCCATCACCCCCGATGTATTCGCCGCCAAGGTAAAAGCATTCGCAGACGCCAATCCAGATAAACTCTGGTTGACCGGTGCTCAGTTTTCTTGGGGAACGTTTAAGGAGAGCAAGATCAATTCTGCATTTATTGATGCAATTGTAAAGGATCGCCCAGTTGTAATAGAGGATGAGACTGGTCATATTTCTATCGCCAACAGCAAAGCATTGGAGATAGCCGGAGTTACCAGGGATACCAAGGACCCCACTGGTGGTTATTTTGGTCGCAATGAGGATGGCTCTCTTGATGGTTTGTTGTATGAAACGGCGGCGGCAGAGGTTATGCAGCACGCCCCCAACTATACAGAAAATCAGGTTTACAATGCCGGTAAGAGGGTCTTTGTCAAACTGAGTTCACTCGGTTTTACGGGGCTTAAGATTGCCCAGGGTGACCATCTCTGGATGGGGGGCATAAAACGTTTGGATGAGGAGGATTTGTTGAATATGCAGGTCTCTCTGGCACCCTTCGATCAAGACTTCTACAGGCTCTACTCCAATAAAGAAGCGATAAAAAACCGGGCAAAATTCGAGACCGACCATTTTCGTATTGACTCAGTAAAGTTGCTGGCCGACGGCGTACCTTTTGGTCAGACCATGTATATTAAAGAGAGCTATCCTAACTCGGACAAACACGGTGTTCCTTATACCCCCCCCGCCGAGCTGATTAAAAAAATAGTCGAATACAATGGAATGGGGCTCAGTGTCATGGTGCACTCCACGGGTGATGCCGCTGCCGCTCTGGTACTGGATGGCACCGAAGAATCGATGCGAGTCAATGGTGTCGAAAAAGTCCGCGCACTGCGTAATCACATTGCCCATAATGTAATTGTTGATCAAACTGATCACGACCGCATGAAATATACCAATGTAATCATGGAGTTTTCACCCTCATTTTGGTTCCCTCGCCCCATCGTTGATCAGGCCGAAGCCGACCTTGGCCCGGTGATGCTGCAGAAGGTCTGGCCGGTCGGCCCAACTCTGCGTGCCGGCGTTAATGTTGCCATCGGCTCCGACTGGAACCAGGCACAAGCTGACCCGTTTATTAACACCGAGACACTGGTAACACGCCGCAAGCCAGGTGGTTTAAAAGGTGACACGGTGCTAGGCAAAGAAAGCGGCGCAACGCTGGAGCAGATTCTTCATGCCTATACCATGGGTGGGGCTTATGCCATGCATATGGAAAACGAGATGGGTTCCATCAAGCCAGGTAAACGCGCAAACTTTATTGTGCTAAGTCAGAATCTGATAGACATTCCCAACAATAACATTCACAAAACCTTTGTTCGACAAACATACTTCGAAGGAAAGCTCGTCTACGAAGGAGATAAGAAAGTAAGCTTCTAGGGTTTAGATGATGAAGGGGCTCCCTAACAACACACCACTGGGTGTCCCTTTTTAATTTTTCACCCAATCCCCCCAGTCTTTAATTGAATTGGGTTCTCCATGTTCGCGGAATAACTTTGGTAAGCTTTGAGGGCACCTTCTGTCGTATTTATCCTGACAGAACAGATCTAACTTATAGTGGCTTTGTAACCCTTGAGCCCAGGCATTATCCCAAATATCTTGTAACTTCCTGTAGATAATCGGGTCTGCTCGACCTTTTGTCGCTCGCCACGGCCAGTTAGATATTTTAATTGTTGTTTGCTCATAGCTCTTGTTGGCCATTCTAACTAGAAGCTCTGCAATGACCTCAGCACCTAACTCTGTCAATGATAACTCATCAATCGAATCAATATCGGCACCAACCAAATTAACAACTCTTTTGTTTAAAAACTCCAAGTCCAGGTTGCTGGCTAGCTCATACCCCAGGTTATCCAAGAGCCTAAACAGGGCTAAGTGCCACTGATCTTGTGTAAAGCGACCATCTTTAATCGCATTTTTCACGGCCAGTGAGTTAGATGATTTGGTGTTAATATGCTTTAACAGGTCTGGATAAACTTGTAGTTGCTGAGACGGAACATGACTTAGCAATTCCAGTAATTTTTCCTGATTAGTAACAATTTCTGCAAGCTGCAATTTTGCTTCATTCGTAAGGTTGGGCATGAACTCTCCTTTTACTAGGTTTCATCATACCTGTTAGAAAAGTCTAGTAAAGAAAGCTGTTAGATAATAGGGGCATTATTAAAGGAGAGATACTTATGAGAAATTCTGATTTTGCAGCCTTTATCGCCGTAATAGTAGCCGTTACTATGACTGCTCTCGAGGCTAATGCACAAGAACCATTAACTGGAGTGCCACCTATTGAATACCAGGTTGAATTAAGTAATGAACGATCAGAGTTTTTTACCGTTGAGGTGCGGGGTTCATCTTATGAGCGGGGCTATCAACATGGAAAAACCCTTCGAAAAGTCATTCGTCCTGCTGTTAGTCGATATAAATACGACCTGGTTTCAGATCTGTTGAAGACGTTAGGAACAGAGTATCAGTGGGAAGATTACAAAACATTTTTCTATGAAGAAACAGGCCTCTATAAAGCAGCTGTTGAACAAGTTCCCGAGTTGGTTGAAGAAATTAGAGGTATTGCCGATGGCGTAAATTTGGATTTCAAAGATGTTTTTGCCTACAACTTAAACTTTGATGAAACGTTTTGGGTGTTAGAAAAAATGACCGGCACCGACCCTCTGCTCGCCATGGAGAAACAAGAACAAGGTTCCTCTATCGACGGCCATTGCTCACATGGTTCCGTATGGAATAATGGTAAATCGACGGTTGGCTACACTCTAGATTGGGTAAGGCATTTTGAGGGGACACAGACACTCATCAAACATGTAAAAAATGATGGTACGGTTATGCTAATGACGACGTATGCCGGCACGCTAATTGGCCATGGAATCAACGTAACTAACGGGTATACCTTTACACCCCATTCTAAATTTCAATTGGAACATAATGTTGAAAATGGCCTTGCCCAGATATTTATCTACCGAAAGTTGTTGGAAGCCGGCAGCGTTTCCAAAGCCATTAACTTTCTAAGAGATGTAAAACCGGCTGCCGGGTTGGCATATAGTTTAACAAACAAAAATGGCACTCGTGTTTTTGAAGTTTCAGCCAATAAAATCATGGAATTTAAAACTGGAGAGAACTGGATGGCCATTGCAAATGTGGCCCGAGTCAACAATGATCTGTCATCTAGCTATCTCGAAGAGTTTGAGCTACAGGGGCAGCCTATTGATATGACAAAACTACCTCAAGGTTACTGGAAGTGCAATCAGGACAGCGTGAAACGTTTTGAACTCATCGCCAATGATATTAGAGGTCGAACGGTAGATGATATGACTCCAACGAAATGGGAAGAAACGTTTAGCAAGTACCCGTTAAACAAACCAGTAAATGAAAAATTGGCAACATCGAATTTATGGCACGTGGTAGAGATTGATGATCAATTTATCACTTATCATGTTTCGCCTGGCAACCCTGGAAATCACCCCCTGGAGACATACCGGTTTAAGTACAACTAAAGACAGGAGAACTGTCTGTGGCGGTTAATCCAGTCATTAGAAGAAGAGAAATCTTTGAAAGCAAACCCTCGTAACTGAGGGTTTGCATCTCAACCAATAATTTATTGGTCTCTATTCACCCACTAAAATGAGTAACCTACTGAGACACTAACCACGTCATATTCAAGATCATTATTCAGGTTACTACTGGTTGACTCGTGTTGATAGCTACCATAGTTAACACTACTATCCCAGCGTTCATTGAAACGATACCCCAAAATCCCGTAATACTCCAAGTGGTCGTCAGTATCAAGAGAGATGCCCAGTACTTGCGCGGTAAAACTAAGCTTCGGAGTGAAATAGTACCCTACATCTGCCGTCAATAACGGATAAAAACGCCAGTCTGTTTCACTACCTTGTCGACCACCGTCAGCAAGATCGATATCAGCAGAAATATACTGTGCAACAACACTTGCTCCCGTATTGATAACCCAGGCAGTGTCAGTTAACCACATGTACTTCCATTCAGCGGACATCGACCATACTTTATATGCAGATATAACATCTTCCCCTGATGTGTAGGTTTCACCACCGAAGGAAATACTCTCAGAAAGGGTTGCCGTATCTCTAGCTTCATAAGGCGTAAATGTGAAAATAGTTTGTTGATCGTTATATAACTGATGCTCAAGAGAGATTGAGGCAAAGGTGTTCGGCTCCTCATTTCTATCAAAGTCCAGAAGGTCAAATTCAGCATCACCTTCAGATTGAAGTTTGTTGTGACGGGTGCTTGCCCCCCCAATACTCAACACATAACGCGTATCAAAATCAGCATTTTTATCTGACGTATTTAATTTGCCATTAGGATTAAAGCTAATTTCAACTCCAAGCGAATCTTCACCAAGTGAGGGGTTTACGGTTAACGCACTTTCATGAGGTTCAACCCAATACAGTGTACTTAGCGTTGCTATACTGGCCCCTGCGATTACATCATCCATAAAGTGCCGATTAGCCCAAATTCGGCTCCCACCAACAAAAGCGGCTGCACCGTAGGCAGGCACTCCCCACCGGCTGCCATATCGAGTATAGATATAAGATGCACCACCAAAAGCGGCGGCCGTATGACCTGAAGGAAATGAGTTATGTGTGCTGGCATCAGGTCTCAGCTTCCCCATTCCCAGCTTAAGAGAGTGTACGATAAGGCCATTGGTGACCATTGCCTTAGCGTACATTTTAAGACCCTCATCATCATCGATCCACCAAGATCCGGCCAACGCAGCAACAGGAATTGCAATCTGTAAGGTGTCACCCAAGTCAGAAATGTCACCTTTCTGACTACTGTAAATATCGCTCTCCGCTACGCTGTGGCTGGCTAACAGCGTTACCATTGATATACAAATACTTTTACCAAAATACTTATTCACAGTCTTCTTCCTACATCCAGTTTATTGCGTTTAGGTATTTATCTATTTGGACCATTTAAAAGTAGGTCGAAACATTAAAAAACAGGTTTTGATCGTTCGTTAGACCCGTTTCCTGTCCTCGCTTGAAAGAACGAAGGTCTTGATCAACATTTTTCTGATAACTAAGGGTCCAAATAACCGTAGGTGTTATGCTTCCACCCACATGAGCATCAAAGTTACCTGCCCCTTCATTTTTTAATTCACCAGAAACAAACTTTACATAGTTAGGCCAAATTTGAACAAATGCACCTTCCCACCAGTTAGTTGGCGTATAAACCAGCAGCGGAGCCAAACTAATACCCACGCCATTATGGTACTCAAACCGTTTATCCCAGGAATTAACGATACTGACCGGAAGATAGAAACTGATAGTTTCGCTAACGCCGAAAGCAGCCATACCGCCAATAGAGACAACATTCTGCCCGTCTGTGCCTTTTAGCTCACCAGCGACCTGTAAATCGACCTGACTGGCAAAGCCGCGAAAACCTCTCGTTACACTGTAATCCATTTCAAAGAGATGAAACCATCGCGCACGTGAATTTGTAAGCCCTGAATTAGACCCTGGCTCCTTGCTACCTGAGTGGTTACCATAGCCAAACTCAAAAAGTAGCATGTCATTGGGGGATAGACCTGTATTGCCTACGACACGCGCTTCTACCATGCTTTCGTCATTTGTATAGTCAACGGCTTTTAACCCGACACCAGCATAGGTATAGATCTTTGTGGGATCTGAAGCATCAATTTGCTCTTCAGCAATAACGTTACAGCTGACTGCCACTGTTGTTGCCCAGATAAAAGCGACTGCACGCTGATTAAATTTCATATTTCCTTCCCTTTAATTTGAAAAAGTGTAAGCAATATACCGATATGCGCCATTTATTAATTAGAGTTATAAGCATATAGTATATAAAAATTAGCGTCCTTTCATTAAAACAATAAGTTAAGATACTGATATATACATACTCGGATTTTAATCATAAGTTTTAGTGGCGCACTTATGACTAAAATCCGCAGTTAATTATACCGCTCTCTTGTAAAAATAACGGATTAAACTTTGCGATATCCATGTTCAAACTAAACCTGTATTACCCACTTAATAAACATTGAAATATGAATAGGCAAATTTAAATGCCTAGCAAGGAGTTAAACTACTCATGATTATAAATAAAAAATTACTCGCTATGTGCACCGGAGCATTACTGGTTGGTTGCACAATAGCCGAGCAGCCAACAGCTACCACAGCAGCAATAAATTCTGCCGATGTTATTTATACTAACGGTACTATTTTTACCGTTAACGACAAACAACAATGGGCACAAGCATTTGCCATTGACAACGGAGAGTTTGTTGCCGTTGGTTCAACTGAAGACGTACTAAAGCTTCAAGGTGAACAAACCAACGTAATAGACTTAGGTGGCAAGCTAGTAATGCCTGGGCTTATTGATGCCCACATTCATTTAGGTTCTTGGTATGGTGCAAAAATGCTAGAAGGTAAGAACTTGAGATTTCCTCAAGGCGCTTCTATTGCGACTATGCAAGAAATGCTGGTAGATTATGCTGCAAAAAACCCTCAACTAGCGGTTATTACTGCTGAGAATTATACTTCAACACTTTTTGTAAATGGCGAGCCTAACAAAAGTGTTTTAGATGAAATAATTCCAGACCGACCTGTCGTTATCATCTCAGACACTGAGCATGAAGCATGGTTAAATAGCGCCGCTTTAGCGCGTGTAAATATTACCGCTGATACCAAAGATCCACAAAATGGTACGATTATTCGAGACCCAAAAACTGGTGAGCCATCAGGCACATTAAGAGAAGCCGCAGCAGGCCTTTGGGGCTGGGCTGAGATGCCAACATTAACGTTAGAACAAGAAGTTAATGGATTAAAAGAGTTACTACCTTACTTAAACTCTTTAGGGCTAACCTCACTTAAAGTACAACATGCGCAATTGCAAGAAGCACAAGCGCTAAAAGTACTTGATGATAACAATGAGCTTTCAATGCGCTTTTCACTTGGGTGGACACTACTAAGCCCACTAGAAGTTAAAACTGAAGAGACATTAAGAGAAATCATTGCTAATCGTGGCGATTTTAACTCAGACTTAATCAACCCTGATTTTATCAAAATTAACATTGATGGCACGCCTACAGGTACTGCATTTTTATTTGAACCTTATGAAGGCACAGACTCTTATGGCGACGTTTTTGTTGCTGAAGACCAGTTAGCCGATTATATTGCCGAGTATGATGTATTAGGCCTTGGCGCTACCTTTCACGTAATGGGTGATGCGGGTGTTCACCGCGTAATTAATGCCATTGAAGCTGTTAAAAAGCGCAACGGTTCATTAAAAGCTCGTCACCAAATTGCTCACTCAACTATGATCAAAGCTGAAGATTTACAGCGCATTGTTGATTTGGGCATTGTCGCTGAGTTTTCACCACCAGATCTTATTTTTGATCACCCTGCAAGTTCCATTGTTGAAGGTGCTATTGGTGCAAAACGCATGGAACAATATTCACCCATGAAGCAACTTGTTGACTTAGGCGGTAAAGCCGTTATTGCCTCTGATGGACCATTATTTTGGAGCCCTCCATTAGCTGTGCTTGCCAAAATGTCACGTCGTGTTTACCCAGATGGTAAAACAATGTCGATGGCACAAGTGGTAAAATCAATGACTCTTGATGCTGCTTATATTTTAAATAACGACAAAGCAGTGGGTTCAATTGAATCAGGTAAGCATGCTGACTTTATCGTTGTTGACCGAAATATTTTTGAAATAAAAGCAGAAGAAGCTGCAAAAGCTGAAGTTTTACAAACGTTTATTGGTGGCGAATCAGTTTACCAAAAAGCACAGTAAGCTTGAAAGAGAAACCATAAAAGTTGAACAGGCTGTTTGAGTATCTATTTAAACAGCTTTTAACTTGGAAGGTTACTCTTGTGAAAGAATGCAGATAAGTACAATTTAAACATCAAATACATAAAGCTGACTTTATCTTAACCGTAAAGTCAGCTTTATTTTTTTAGGGCATAAACTCAGCCGATAATTATATCTTTTATTATTGCGCTAATAACACCTTAAACTTATGCCCAAATCCCTATGTAGACACCTGTCTGTCAACTTGCGAGCCTTAGAATCCGTTTTTTACTCACGTAATGGCAACAGAATTAGCAAAAGAGCTCTGATTTAATCAAAAACCATCAAAGCCTCTGTACAAATTTTGTTCACATCTGTTTTCAGGCGGCCTTATCCCGTCGCTTTCGTTTTTACCCCCTTTTAAGTTACGTTATATCAAGTGCACATCGAATCAAACCTTCTTAATGATAGCGTCACTTCTTGCAATAATGATATATTCAGTAAGTTTGGTCGCTAACCATCATACAACCAAGGCTTTCTTCTTTTTGGGATTTCTATTCAGGGATTCAGGGATTCAGGGATTCAGGTTATATATGACAATATTTTTTAAAAAAATGTCGTCAAAATGAAAAATGGAACTAGGAATGAAAATATTCAAATCTAAATTACCGATTACATTTTGTATAAGCTTAACCATTTCAGGTCATGTGTTCGCAGAAAATATTGCTGATGTAATCTACCAAAATGGCGCTATTTATACGGTGAATGAGAAACAGAAGTGGGCCGAAGCCGTCGCTATTGATGATGGAAAGTTTATCAAAATTGGCTCAAATGAAGAGGTTTTAAAGTTTAAAGGGAGCGAAACCAAGGTCGTCGACCTGAAAGGCCAGTTCGTTATGCCAGGCCTTATTGACGAACATATTCACCCTGATATGGGAGCCGACAACTATCTGAACGTATTTATAAAAGCCTCAGATAGCTGGGATGTTATTAGCGATAAAATAAAAAAGTTTCGCAACAACAACCCAGATAAAAAGTGGATATATGGTGGCACCTTAAACTGGCTTGCTGATGATAGTGGTCTTATTGCCGGCAGTGAAGTGCCATCGAATAAAAAAGAACTAGATAAGATTGTTTCGGATCGCCCCGTAGCGTTATGGGATCAAGGCGCGCACGCTATGCTACTCAACTCTATGGCTCTGAAAGAGCTGGGCATTGAAAATGATACCGCGCCCCCTCCTGGTGGCATTATTGTTCGGGATAAAAGCGGCGAAGCTACAGGCGTAATTAGGGAGACCACTAGCACTCTCGTCACAAATGCATTGGACAACCCCCCAGCAGATATATGGACGGAACAGGGCATGAATATGTTCCTGCAAGAGATGTCATCCTATGGTGTAACAGGGGTCAATGATGCTTACGGAACAAAAAAGAACCTGGATGCCTATCGCAGCCTAGAGAAAGATGGCAAGCTGAATACCTATGTGCATGTTAGTCTCGCAACACCACTGGAGTTTAACGACCCGGAGCAAAAAAAAGGAGCTGACACTTTAATTCGCAACCGGGCAGACTACGCTTCCGATCTAATTCACCCTAATGCGGTTAAGTACATAATGGATGGATCTGCTGCTGGCCAGACCGCAGCAATGCTAGAGCCTTTCCTTGGCACAGATCACCGTGGAGGCTTGCGTTATGATTTTAGTTTGGTTGAAGCTGAAATAAAAAAATATGCTGAGTTAGGCCTGGCATTTAAAGTACACGCGATCGGAGATAGAGCCATTCGTGGTGCATTGGACATATATGAGAAGCTACCGCCTAAAACCCAGGGAACGATGAATAGTGTTGCCCATGGAACTTTTATCTCACCTGACGATATTAGCCGTTATTCTCAGATTGGTGTTGTATTTGAAGCATCGCCTGCACTGTGGTTCCCAAATGATGGCGAAGCAATCATACGAGCCGATATTGGTGACCGAACAGATCATTTATGGCCAATTAAAGAGTTAGTGCGTACAGGGGCGCTAGTCTCCTATGGTTCTGACTGGACCGTGTCTTTAACACCCAATCCATGGATCGGTATGGAAACAATGGTAACTCGTGAAAAACCCGGCGGTTCAAAAGAGACACTGGATGCCAAGCATGGAATTGAAATGGCTACAACAATACAGATATTTACGCTCAATGGTGCAAAAGCAATTGGCCTGGGGGCTAAGACTGGTTCCATTGAGGAAGGTAAATATGCGGACATGATTGTGCTGGATCGCAACTTGTTTACCGGTGATATTTATAAAGTACATAAAACCAATGTGCAGAAAACCATTTTCCATGGAAAAGAGGTTTTCCAACGTTAAAGTGAACTCTTATCATTGAATAGGCTAGGTAACTTAGTTATCTAGCCTATTTTTTTGCTCCACTGAAACTTTAATCTTTATTCAATAGCCTGAAACTTAACATACAAAGTTACATTGTATTTGTATTATCAATAAACAATACTTAAGGGTACGGTAATAGAAGAGTGGCTGTGAAGAGGAGAGAAGAGTGAATAGGTCAGTCTCTAGAATAATCTTTTCAACTGTCTTATCAGCCTTATTTACTCCCGTAATGGCAATCGATCTTATTTTACCTCTTGTTGACGGTTGGGCAGAAACAAATGGTAGGGGCTTTGGAGCAGAGGTCGCAAATTTGATCATTCAAAATGGGGATTTTCCAGATACTCGAATCAAATACCTGCCTTTTGCACGAGCTATGCACGAATTTGAAATAAAAAAATATGGCTGCCTGTTAGGAGGCGACCAAGACTTGATGAAAAAGTTTACAGGTATTGAGAGTATTAGCTCTGATCCTATTTTGGAGTCAAAATTTGTAATTTATTCTAATAAAGAAGACAAAGTCGCACATTTAATTAACGACATTAAAGGCTATAAAGTGGGTTATGTTCTTGGTGGTAGTTTGTCAGCCTATGGTGTTGAAGATATTGAAACAACATTTATCCCCATACCAAACTCTGAAAATGGTTTTAAAATGTTAGAGTTTGGGCGAATAAACTATTTTATACACTACTTCCCTGAAAAAATTGAACTAGTTAAAGATTCGGTGTTTGATCCAAGTTTATCCCTTGTAGAGTACAGTGACCGTTTTCAGTGCCATAATTCATCGGTCCATTTTGACTTTCTCAAGAAGGTGAATAACTCTTTACAAGAGATAAAAGATGCTGGTTTCTACGATGAAGTTTTCAATCGTTATTACGGTGCCCAGCCTAAAAAAAATAAGTAAAGAGGAAGCTCAGGGAGTTACCAAACTGTATTGTTCCAAACCCAATACGACTACCAGCAAGTCCGTAACAGCGACTCCAGTCTATGTTTGCCCAAGGTAAGCTCGATTATGTTCTCCCTCCCCCCCTTTGTAACGATGAAATGGGCTCGTTAACCAAAATTTTGCGCAGATTCAAGTTAACCTCAAAGGCCACATTGATGCGTTGCAACGTGAAACAATACATAGGATACGCCTTAACAGTGAACTGAGAACAACCAGCCAGATTCAACAAAGTATACTCCCCATTGCTAGTGAACTTAACGACACTACATTAGGTTTACAGTTATCGGCCTATTTGCTGAAGAACTCGTGGTAAACACCATAAACTATGGTTATGATGATAATGCCTGCTAGCCTATTTCAATATTAATTAACCATGATGCTGGCAGATAACAATGACCTTTGTTGATCGTGCCAAAGCATTCAACCCACTTGAACTGGGTGATGCGCATCTGGGTACTCCAGAAGAGGAAGATGCCGTTGGTGGGCTTGGGGTTCACCTGGTAAAAGAGATGTGTGATTTTTGCAGTTATGAGTATGCGTCCAGTGAGAACCTTTTACTGTGAAACTGCTTTTTGAAGAACTAGACGAATAAAATAAGGATAGTGTTATGTCTTTAACAATAGATGTCGTGCACCGAACCAAAAACTGTACAAAAATGTATTTAATCGGTCGCCTTGATACTAACACCGCACCGCAATTGGAAAGTATTGTAAACAAGGAACTGACTAATAAAATTTGCCTGCTAACCTTTGACCTGACAAGCCTGGATTATATCAGTAGTGCGGGTTTACGCATTTTGTTTAAGACAGCCAAAACCTTAAAGCAAAAAAGCGGGCACTTTGGGCTCATGCACCTGCAGCCACAGATTCAAAAGGTTCTGGATATCGTTAAGGCCCTGCCTGCAGTCCCTATATTTAAAAATGAGCGGGAAATGGATGAGTACTTGGACGCAATGCAGATGAAAGTACTTGATAGTGAGGATTAGCTAGAAAGCTGTTCGAAACGACCTATACATAGCATTTCGGGCAGCCTTTAAATACACCTAAAAATCCCCCTGTATCACGAAAAGTCGACCCTATTTTCCATCAGGACGAATACCCTACCAACCAAGTTATTCTTCATGGATAACAACGTACTTGAAAGCCCTTCTCGGTTTAAACCTCGAGTGGTAAACTGACTTATTCACTAGACCAGACCATCAAAAACCTCCCTTCAATAAAAGGAAAGGTGCCATATAATACGGCAACAAAACTGTTCATCTGCTGTGCATACGATAAATCTGACTGCTACTGATTTAACCGGTGAGTTAATATTACGAGATTAATCATGGAAAAGAATAATGTATCTGAAAAACACGCCTATCTATTATCGCTATTTGGCGCTTTTTTTATGGCTGTACTAGGGTTGGGATTCGCTTATTTAACGCACTCAGAAGCCATTTTGTTAGATGGCGTGTTTTCGTTAATTAATATGCTCATGATAGGACTTACTCTATTTGTGTTCTTACGCATTTTGCCGGTTGTTAATGATCGATTTCAATTCGGTATGGCTCAGACTGAGCCGATGCTTAACCTGATTAAAGCTATTTTATTTTTATGCGCAGTCGTATTTGCGATTTATTCCGCTATCATCGCACTGATACTAGGTGGGCGAACGATCGATTTTGGCCTGGGTGTTTGGTATGCGTTGATTGCTGGTACTGGCTGTTTTTTTATCGCTGCCATTATTCATCGTATTAGTAAAAAAAGCCCTTCTCCGATGCTCGATGTTGAAAAGAAAGGGTGGATGGTCGATGGCTTTTTGAGTAGTGCGGTATTTTTTGTTTTTATCGTTGGGAGTTTATTAAAAAATACCCAGTGGGATATTTATCTAAATTATGTTGATCCTATAATGGTGCTATTAATATCCATAGCGATAATTCCGATACCGGTAAAGATTTTTAAAGATAACTTTTTTGAATTGTTACTATCAGCGCCATCTTTGAAAGTACAATCAGAAATTGATGATAACATTCAAGAAGTATTCAAAGACTACCCCATTGATGACTTTTACATAAGAAGCGCAAAAACGGGGCGCTATTTTACGGTTTGGATCATGTGCCTAAATAACGAACAACACCCTATGACGATGTTAGATTATGACGCCGTTCGTCAAAGACTCTATAAGAAATTTGATGTTCCGGCATCGAAGATGTATCTCTATTTGGAAGTTACTACAAAACCGCAGGTTTATGAATTTGAGATAAATAATTAGTGTTGGAAGCAAATACATTCTTAAGTCTCTATAGGATGCCACCCCCTTACAAATTGACCCTCGCTGCCAGGATTTTCGGCAATAGCAACAGCCCCCAACATGCTGAACCGCACAAACACCTAAAATGTTTGCTTTGCTCTGTTTACCTATTTAAGCAAGAAGCTGTCGAATGAAAATAAAGACCGAACTTCCCCATTGCAAAAGCAAATGTCTCCTACAGGGAAAGTTCACGTCTTCGATTTGTAGTTGAATCACCGAAATATAATGTCTGCTTTTGGATGGGTCGCTCAACCTCATTTGAAAAAATGAAAGGCATAAAAAACTTCGCTTAGCTGGGTTTTCGACGATCAGATTTAAATAAAAAAGTTGGCTAGGGCGTGGTTCTGAGAAATTCTATACAGAACCCTAATGACGGCTTTTGGCCGTTTGGAGCCTAAACAGAGCCCAAGTTCGCATGACTCCTAAGTGGCAACTCCAGTCTTTGAAAAACACAAATAGCTTCGAATAAATGAGAAAAGTTTTAATATATAAAAGAACACTTTTAATGAATCTCACATGTTGGCTTTCGACCTAAAGCGATCATTTTCAATATCCAGAGGTCTTCGCTGAATTG
>ENA-ORXI01000999-ORXI01000999.1-sediment-metagenome-genome-assembly--contig:-NODE-999-length-22962-cov-19.659690_pt1 | contig 22962 bp, 22 predicted proteins | sample MGYA00237861_ERZ511468 | MGnify/ENA primary metagenome ERZ511468 (study PRJEB26299, sample SAMN06266213) | sediment metagenome | isolation source: Hudson Canyon methane seep mesocosm | place...
TTGAAAACGATAACCAGTTTTGTAAATATTGTGTAATAAGCGTTTTGCTATAGTGATGATATATCGAGTATCGCTAGTTGCTTGGTTTAATAAGCTATGTACAGAACGCTGATACTGGGGTTCATTAAGATTGTGTGGGTTGGTTCTAATAAAGACAGTGATAGATCCTGTCACCGAATGTTGTTTGCGTAACTTTTCAGCCGCGCGACTACAAAAACTAGCCAATGCTTCTGCTAATTCATCATACTCAGTCAAACGCCGTTTAAAACTGCGGGAGCAAACAATCTGTTGTTTATCCGCAGGTATATCCTCTAATGACAAACAAGCAATACCGTTCAGCTCCATAACAGTACGAGCGATTACAATATTAAACTGAGCCTGTATCAACTCAACAGGCTGACAAGCCAACTCATAAACGGTATTAATACCCATAAGCTGAAGCCGTTTTGAGGTTTGGTTACCAATCCCCCAAACTTCATTAACAGGGACTAAACGCATTAACTTATTTCTGCGGATAGGGTCAGATAAATCTAACACGCCTCCCGTTTTTTTCCATTTCTTGGCAGCATAATTAGCCAGTTTGGCCAAGGTCTTAGTCGGTCCCATGCCCACACAAACAGGAATGCCCGTTGTTTTAAACACAGACTGCCTAATCTGTTGACCGTAGGCAATAGGGTTGCTTTGACAAATCCCCGTTAAATCTAAAAAAGACTCATCAATAGAATACACTTCAATTAAAGGGGAGAATGCCTCCAAGCATTGCATCACCCGCTGAGACATATCTGCGTACAAAGTGTAATTAGATGAAAACAACTGAATATGATGGCGATCAATCAAATCCTGTACTTGATGCACAGGCGTAGCCATTTTAATCCCTAACTCTTTAACTTCCTGACTACGGGCAACAATACAGCCATCATTATTACTAAGAACAGCCACAGGTTTATTTAAAAGATCAGGACGAAACACACGCTCACAACTAACATAGAAATTATTGCAATCAACTAAAGCGATAAGCGGTTGAAAAGAGGCAGATGAATCTGAAGAAGTCGAAGCTGGCACTTAATGATTAAACAGGGTGGATAACATTGGTCACAACACCCCAAATAACCAGATCAATATCCTTGGCAACAATAATGTCGGCATAAGCAGGGTTTTCAGCACCTAAAATAACCTCATCCCCAATGTTGTTCAGGCGTTTAACTGTTAATTCACCATTCAATGCACAAATGACAATCTTGCCAACAACAGGATCAATAGAACGATCGACAACCAGAATATCATTAGGGTGAATCCCCGCACCCAACATGGACTCACCCTCAGCTCGTACAAAAAAGGTCGCTGCTGGTTTTTGAACCAATAAATCATTTAGATCTAAGGTCTTTTCAATATAATCATCAGCAGGAGAGGGGAAACCTGCGGCAACCTTGCCAGAAAATAACGGAATGGCTACTGTACTCGGAGAACTCGATGGAAATGAAATACTAGAAGAATCAGCAGTGAATTCTTCAAACCATTGTTTACGCTGATTTAACATGACCTTCACCTCAGATACCATGCTTTCAGGTACTCGAATGGCTTTAGTGGTCTCACCATAAACCGAAGAGCCTTTTTTACGGCCAGCACCCGATCGAGAGCCGCCGTGTTTGAGTTTTTTTGTATCGGGCATAAAGAACAAGAGAAAGAAGAAATGAATAAAAATAAAGTGTACAGTATTCAAAAAAACAATCAAGCGATTCTCTAAAACATCAATTACAATGAAAGCAGACTAAAATATAAAACAAGAATTAAAGCAGAAACTTATGTGTGGTCGATATAACTTACTAGCAACACCCGAACAGGTCATTGAGACGTATCAATTACATCGATTACCTCGCTATGAAACTAGCTATAACATTCCACCAGGTCAAAAAATATTAACGATTGTTCAGCTAGATGATGGCAGTTATAAGGCTGTTTATCTGCATTGGGGGCTTATCCCGCATTGGGCTAAAGAGCGTAAAATTAGTCACAACCTCATCAATGCCAGAGCAGAAACCATTGCTGAAAAACCAGCCTTTAAATCTGCCTATCAACAAAGACGTTGTTTAATCCCTGCAACAGGATTTTACGAATGGCAAAAAACAGAGCAGGGCAAACAAGCCTATTGTATTAGTCGACCAGACCAACAACTATTTGCCTTTGCAGGGCTATGGGAATACTGGGAACATGACAGAGAAACGGTTTATAGCTGCACCATCATTACCACGACAGCCAATCAGTTAATAAATCCTATACATTCACGTATGCCTGTCATTATCAGTCATAACAACATAAACCATTGGCTGGATAAACAGGCACCCCGAGAAACAACACAGCAACTATTAGCCAGTGATGGATATGACGGCATGGCATTAAAGCAGATCAGTGATTGGGTTAACAGCCCCTCTCATAACGATAAAAACTGTTTAAGCTAATGTCTCCTGTTATTTCTTTAATAAAACCACAGCTAGAGAAACTCTTCTCATCCAAACAAAAGCGATTATCAGCTCTAATAGTATTAATCATCGAGCTGATCACCATAACGCCGCTATGTGGTTATCTATTTCAATGTGGCTGCGATTGGCCATGGTTAGGCTTGGATGAAAAATGTAACTATCATCAATCGCATATAAAACAGCAATGCCCTTGGTGTGCCTCAATGCTGATGGGAATACTATCAACGGCATTAGCGATTATGATGGGTGTTTATGCATCGAGTATTTCAATGGAACTATTTTCAAAACAGCATAAAGTTAAAGAGCTTGTAATAAGAAACCTAATTGGACTGAGTGCATTTATTTTGACAGCAACCATCATGGCGATTGTGGCTGCAAGCTGGCAAAATTACCCATTGCCAATGCTTCGACTATACTTTCGATAACTGTAATAGCCGATGAATTATTTCCATTTAAGAATAATAGACAATGCAAACCAGCAAGGAACCTGAATAATGCCATTTATCCGTAAAATAGCGGTTAGTTTATTATTCCTAAGTTTATTAGGTGTCCTTGCGTCGACATTTATGCTGACTGAAATGATAAGCCCGTATCACTGGGAATGGGGTGTTTATGGTAGTTGCCTTATTCTTTTTCTAAGCAGCATAGTGGTGGTTTTCTTTCGTCAGGAAAATAGTGAGCAACTGCGACTAAAATACAAAGAACGGAAAATACAGGAGGATGAAGAAACATTACATCAATTACAAAAAGACTTTGAACTCAGGCTGGGCTTGTTAGGGCATAAAGAAAGTGAAGTTAAACAGAAATTAATGCAATATAAGCAATATGCTGAATTTCCCAATGAAAAAATAACGACGGCAGATAATAATGATAAGGGATATTTTGATGATGAAGTAGCTCAACTATTACATGATAAAGCCGAAATTATTTTCGATAAAATCATTAATAAGAAATATATCGAAAAGACGGTTTTTAAGCATCAATTACTACTTGAAGATATGGTTGATTTAATTGAATCAGTCGCACGCATACACAACCCCGAATCCCAAAGTCCTCTTCTAGAAACCAGTATTGAAAACCTGTTTCGTTCTCTGAATAGAGTTTCCTTACAGCTCCTTGTATTAATAGATAGCTTTCCCATTAACATCAAAGAATACAATCTTAGAAAAACTTATTTGTATATTCAAAAATCGGCAACAACGATTGGCTATTATAAAAAAGCAGAACCATTTTTAACCTTTGCCAGTCCACTATTACGTATTGGTATGGCTGCAAACCCTTTGGTAGGTGTGGCGCAAACAGTGGCTATTGAAGCAGGAAAACAGGTCATTAAAACAGGTTCAGAAAGATATGCCTTAAACTTACTCCACGATGTTATAGAAATTATTGGAGAACAAGCATCAACTATTTTTGGAGACACTTCATTACGTTATCGTAGTAAAGATTGGATTTATGCCGTGGAATTAACAGAACTTATGTACCACTTTAATCCTGTGGAACCCACGGCTTTATCGAAAGCAATGAAAATTATAGGAGGACTATCTATACGCAGCGAATATGACCGAATATATATTTATCATTGTTTAACTCAGAACAAAAGTGCAAACCCAGACAGTTTTTCAAATGACTTTCTTACAGATGAAGATAAACAAGCATTAGTAAAAAAACTCAGGGACTTCATAGAAAACAGGCTCAATAAAAACCGAACTGAAGAAAATGAAAAGAAGCTCATTAGTTGGCGTAAAAAAATAGAGCTGCGTTTAGCAGTAAAAATACCCTTAAACATTGATAGTAATGATTCTGAAATCTTAAAAAACCAGCTAATAGCACAATCACCTGAAAAGAAAATTAAGCCATTTTTAGCAAGAGCTATTCTAGCGTTGATGGAAGAGGGCGAGACAGCTCAGTTCATTTATACCGATATACTGCTAGAAGTAACTATCCCATCAGTAAAGGTTAAACAATTATGGTTAATCGCATCTAATATGCGGTTATGCCTGTTAAACGTTGATGCTAAAGAAGATAAAACTCAATGTATCTGGTGTTATGATTCAAGAAAACATAAACCTTTAGTCTTTCAGCGAGTAAAAAGATTAGTCACTGATAATTGCAAAGTGACAGGGGGAGCATGGTTAACTGAAGTGAAAGTTAATGCAACCCCTGCTTTTATCATCGAGGGAAGAAAAACCAGTGCTTATGACAGCACTTTTCAAGTTTTAGAAGATTTCAATAGCAAGCTTATAAAGCTGGATAAATAGAACCTAAGCGGCTTGCCACTCAATTTGATCATCATTTGAATTGTCAGCTACAGCTATTTCATCAACCTGAAAGAAATGCCATTCAAAATGTTCACAAAGAGGTAAATCATCCATAATTTCATAATCAATATCGGTATTAGTTTGGTCATTCATAAGGTATCTCCAATAGTGTGATTATTAATATATCGTCACAAGCAACAAAATCTTTTGCACTGGATCACATTTCGATACATTTTTTTTAAATGTGTGATGAAGGTCTATTTTTAAAAAAGCCAAATAAGCTGAGCATTGCGTTTAAAAAGGAAAGTTTATGTCATTTAATTTATCAGAAACATTAGTCGTAGGCATATCAGCAACTGCGCTATTTGATCTAAAAGAGGCAGATAAAGTCTTTCAAGATAAGTTCAAGGAAGATAAAAATACAGCGATAGCTGAATATAGAAAATATATGCTTGAAAGGGAGAATAAAGCGCTTAATGATGGAACAGGTATGCCATTAGTTAAGGCATTGCTGGAGTTAAATAAATATCAATCTGAAGGCGAAGCACCTTTGGTTGAAGTAGTCGTTATGTCTAGGAATAGTCCTGAAACGGGTATCCGAGTGCTACAAAATATTAGAGACAATAATCTGCAAATATCAAGACATGCTTTTACGGGCGGCGAATCCGTTGTTGATTATCTCGACGCTTTTAATGTGGATTTGTTTTTAACCACAATGGTTAAAGATGCTCAAAAAGTTATTGATAGTAAAACATGTGCAGCGGCCATTTTAAAAAGCCCACCTAAAAATCCCAAAGGAATACCCGAAGGCCAGGTCAGAATAGCATTTGATGGAGATGCCGTATTATTTGATGAGAGCAGTGAAATCGTTTATAGAGCAAAAGGCTTGGACGTATTTAATAAAACAGAAGACCAGCAGCAGAATGAGCCAATGCAAGAAGGGCCTTATGCTGCGCTGTTAAAAAAGTTATCAAAATTACAAGAACGCCTTCCATTTAATGTTGAATTCTCACCAGTACGTATTGCAATAGTGACAGCCAGACATGCACCTGCAGAAATGCGAGTGATAAAAACACTCCGTCACTGGGGCGTTTATGTCGATGAAATATTCTTTTTAGGCGGCTTAGAAAAAACACAAGTATTAGAAGCATTTCATCCGCACATTTTTTTTGATGACCAAGATCTTCATATAGAAAATGCTTCAAAAGTCGTTCCATCGGGAAAAGTGCCTCACCCAAGCACATCGCCTTTAAATAACAATAAATAGGTTTTAACTATTATTTTGTATCGATACTCCAACGGTTACAGATCTTTATATCTAAAAGATTTAGAGGTAATGTTTTCTTACAATATGCCGATATATAAGTTACAAAATAAAAGGAGAACTCTCATGTCAAAGGTAACTCAAGATCGAATGACGTTTATAGAACTTCTACATGACGTTTTTATAAAAAGAACAGGCCATGGTGCATTTGCAACTATTTCAGTCACTGAAGCAATGGAATTATTTGATAAGTGTGTTGCATCGAGTGAATCGCCTGATAGGTTCATTAATCAGTTTGTGCGCTCAGTTTAACTAATAGCAGATGGACCGGTCTGTGAATTAGTGACTCACTTTTCAATTAATGGGATGGCTCATTTTTGGTTGTTAACATAAGAAGACTCTGTGACTTTGTTCAAAGTAATTGATTATGTGCGATGTGTGAAGAGAGGTGAATATTCTGAATCGTTGTCATTTTTAAAGTATTTGTTATTTTATGTATTCAACCGTTATAATCGAATCATTTGTTCGCTGATGTAAAGGCTGGCATTGGTTTTTTGTAAGTTTAAATTCAGGGAAGAGGTTAGTTATGAAATTACAATAAACTACAGTGTAAATTGGGTGTTGGGATTATTTGAATGGTTGATATAGAGAGTGATAATAGGCCGGAAATCAATAAGAGCTACAGTTTTTCTGAATTCTTAGAAGAAAAAGCTCGGCTTGATGCAATTCTTGAGCAAGATTTTACTAAGTATATAACAGTGATGTTCACAGATATGCAAGGGTCTACGGCATTAGCCGAAACAGAAGGAGACATTGCTTATATCACTTTAATTAAAAGACAGAATGATCTATTAGTGCCTACGCTCCAGACCCACAATGGTCATTTGGTAAAAAAAATAGGAGATGGAACCCTCTCTTATTTTATTGATGCGCAGGATGCATTGAATGCTGCGCTGGAAATCCAAAAAAAAATCGACTTATCCAATAGAATGGACAGTAGAAATATCCCTCTAAAAATGCGGGTAGGAATGCATTCTGGCAAAGCCATTTTTGATGATAATGATATTTTTGGTGATGTTGTTAATGTTGCTGCCCGTTTTGAACAGATTGCAGAATCAGGGCAGATCCTTTTTTCGGAAGAAACCTATAATAATCTTAGAGCAGTACAAACTGTCTTTATAGATGAAATAAGATCTGCACATTTAAAAGGAAAATCATCGGCAGTAAAGGTTTATCAGGCTTTTTGGGATAAAGAAAATAAAGATCAGTCCGAAAATAAAAATAAAAACACTTATTCCATTAAAAAAACCAGCCAATACCCTTTTGAGCTGAAATTATTAGTTGGTGATAGTGTTTTAAGCAGATACCGGATTAGCAGGTTTGTCGTTGAAAATGAACATTTTTATTTATACCAAGCAGTTGAAGTTTCTGAATCAAGACAAGTTTTAATAAATATATTTAAACCGAATGACTCTATTAAAAGTGGTGTTCTTAACATTGTTAATTATGAAATTTCATTAGCTAAAAAACTGAGCCACCCGAATATTCAGAATATTATAGATTGCAACTGGGATAATGAACTCAATAGATTATGTAGTGTGACTGATGGCAGTGTTGCCAGTGAATTATTATCTGAATATAAAAAATCAATTCCCTTTTTCAATACCAACAAAATATTTGACATAGCCATCTGTTGCCTTAAAGTGCTTACTTATTCACATAATGAAAGGATTTATCATTGCAATATGACACCTGATAATATTTTAATCACAAATTCGGGTGAAATTAAAATTATTGGTTTCGGTTTTTCTCAAATTCAAAAGAAACTACTTAAAGGTTCTGGTTCGGTTTTTATTAGCCCTGAGATTAAAAATGCTGATCTTGAAATAGATCAGCGGTGTGATATTTATTCTCTAGCAGTATCTTTATTCAGTCTGATCAGCAATAGCAAGGAAATAAGTATAAAGGAATTACACGAAAGTTCTGATACTTCATCGTCTGTAGAAATTGAATTACTGAATGTCTTAAAAAAGGCAACTCAAGAAATGCCTGACGACAGGTTTGATTCAGCTGATCAAATGCTGAAAGCACTTAAAATAGCACAGCTAGATATTTTAAAGAAAGTAATTGGTAAGTAGAAAGGGGATTAAAAGTGAAGTAAATAAGCATTTTATTACTTTACTTTTTATCGCTCATTAATAATTTGTGTCTTAAGTGATAACAAACTACACCACAAATTGTAGTTTAAATAGTCCCTGATTTATTTGTTAGATGTTATGCAAAAAATACAGGTTGATTATTTGCTGTCTTTTTTTCTTTTTCCCACAGCCGATCATTCAGCTCTGTTGCCAATGCGTCAAATAAACTGGCAGCAGGTGGTAATTCATCTTTATTCAAAAAATGTAAAGGTACGCCAGTGCTACTAGCATGTAAATAAGTGATATCTCTCTGTAACACAGTATTCAATATTTTTCCCGCTGGAAAACTCTGGTAAGCCGAACCCAGAATGTCCGATGAATCTTTCTCGCTAAATTGCAGCATATTCAATAATATTCCTGCAAGTTCTGGGTGCTGTTTCTCAGGTAAGCTATCCAGAAACTCAAGAAAATTAGAGAATGAATGGTAGGCTATTGTCTCAGCCTGCAGTACACCGATAACATGGGTGCAGGCTTTGAGAATCGGTAAAGTGGGGCCATATATGCTAGCTGATGTATCTACGATAACAATATCTATATCGGATGATAGAAGCTGATTAAATAATGAACGCCAGGAATCAGTTAAATCAGTAGAAAAACCATGTTCAAAAATTAATGAAGGATTGTCTATTGCGGGTAATATTTGGAGTTCTGGTATAGCAGTATTCAATAAGCATTCATTTACATTCTTACCTGAAAAGATAGCATCATAAGCACCGCCTTTTACCTTGGACTGTACTTTAATGGCCGCTAAAATATCGCCATTAGGGTCTCCGTCCACTAAAATTGTTTTAAGCCCTCTCCGAGCTAGACTAACACTAAGATTGATAGAGACTGTCGTTTTTCCAACCCCACCTTTAGAACTGGCGATGGCTAATACAAGGCCATTTTCCAGATTTGAAAAATCCTCTATGATAGGGTTTGAATCTCCATTAGAAAATGATGAGTCATCTTCCGTTTGTGCTTGAGAACGCAGTATTGAGTCAGATACAATATTAGGTATCTGCTGATTAAGTTCTTGAGCAAGGTTTTCTTCAGCTTCAGTAGCAATAGACTGTGGAGGTTCTATTTTTTCCGCTATTAATTCATCTGCCATTGATTTGTTTTTAGTATCGGGCGGGGCTGTTTGCAATGTTTTTGATCGCAAAGGAAACAAGCCTTGATAAAGTTTTTTAATGAATTTAAGGACGCCTGAGTTTTTCGGTGGTGGCTTAGCGCTAGACAGTATTTCTTCTTCAACTTTGTCAATAACTGTTGGGTTTTTAACTTGCTTTTCAATAGCCGAATTTTCAATGTCCGCAAGTAATGTATTCAATGAACCAATAGGCGTTTTAGTAACATTTACCGCTTCAGTCAGGAACACTCTGAAGCTAATAAACGGCGTAGTGAAAAAGTTGTTGAATGCTTTAAAGCCACTTGTTTTTCCTAGAGTAGCGCTTAATACCTGTCCGCTTTTTATAACCATATTGCCATAGACATCATCATTACCAGCTGTCAACTCGACACCAACATATTGTCTACCTATGCTGACAACCTGTAATATCTGATCTAATGAATAGTCAGCGAAGTTCCCCTTCATAATGTTTTTTTCTTTTTTGTCTGCCTTTTGGGTTGCTACGGGTTTAGCAATAGGGTTTTTAACCTTTACAAGTAATTCATCTATTGAGCCTACTGGATTTGGAGGATTATCCTGATCATTATGTAAATAAACGCGAAAGCGAAGCAAGGGGCCATTATAAAGTTTTTCAAAGGCTTCATATTTGTTCAGTTCACCAAAATTAACACTTATTACTTTGCCACTTTTTATGATTATTTTTCCAGGTTTAGTGCTATTTTTACTATGCAATTCAAGACAGATATACTGTCTGCCTATACTGACCACCTCTAATACCTGGTCAAGACAGTAATCAGAAAAATCACCTCGCATAATATCTGTTTCTGTTTGAGTGCGTTCTGTTATGGTGGTTTGTACTTTGTCAGATTTTTTTTCTAGTGAAGAGTTACCCTTGTTAGTGTTAACTTTAGCTAACAATTGAGAAACCGATCCGATGGCTACTGGTGGATTGTTTAACGGTTCAATTAAACAGGCCTGGAATTGGACAAGAGGTTGTTTAAAGAGGTGATGGAAAGCCGCTACATTAGTTAACTGCCCGGCCTTTACAGAAAGAACCTGGTTATTTTTAATGATAATATTTCCACTATCATTGCTGCTTTCAGCTATCAGTTTCAGGCTGATATATTGTCTGCCAATACTGATAACCTGTAAAACCTGTTCCAGTGAATAATCAGAAAAGTTGCCTTTCATTATTTCTGACTTTTCTATTATGGATTGAGTTTTAATTTTAGGTGAAACGGCTCCAGTAGAGCTTGTTTTATCAATATTTTCAAGCATATTATTTAGAGAGTCAATTGGATCGGGTATATCTTTTAAAGCCTCAATTAAAAAAACACGAAAACGGATAAAAGGCGTGCTAAAAAATTGTGTAAATGCATCAAAGCCGTTTAAGTTGCCCAAGTTTACACTTAACACTTGTCCACTTTTAATAATAATATTGCCATATTCATCATCATTATCAGCGCTTAACTCCATTTCTATATATTGCCTACCAATACTAACAACCTGCAATACCTGGTCCAGAGTGTAATCGGAGAATTTCCCCTCCATTATTTGACCTTTTTGCTCTAACACAGCCAGTTCCTCAATATAATTTTAAGCTTATACATGTTCAATCAACAGGTAATGTTCTGGTTTCATTATTTGGGTACCATAGCTGAACCCATTTTCATTGTCATTGACAGTAACTGATAGTAATGAACCCAGGCTGCTTTTACTTCGTCAGTAAATGCTTGACCAAGACCGTAGTCCAATGTCCAGATTAAGGCCGCTCCTACTGTGTCATAAGAATCATCTGGTATTTTATAAATGTCACTATGGCGCCTTCCCATTGCTAGGATCACTAGAAATAAATCATCGTCTTCTGATACTGTGCCTTTCCAGGAATTTTCAGAAAAATCAATCGCTTTTACAATAAACCCCAGCATTTTTATAAGCTTACGTTTCTGCTTATCCATGTTTTCAGGAAATAAATCCCGGTAGGCAGGCTCCAGTTCAAATAATCGTTTATAAAATAAATCCGGTACACTGTCAGCCATTGGTTCTACAAGGCTCCAGCTTTTTTTTATTAATTCCCGCTCTTTATCGTTGATCATAATTATTTTGAAAATATATTAAGTTTTTTATGTTAAATAAAACTATAGAAGATAACATTGGTTTTTACTCTCACACTAAATTTGATCTATGTCAATTTTTTTCTGTGAGAGAGGAAGTATTAGAGGCTAGAGTGCAATCGATTTTGGTTGGGTTGGTGGGGAACGGTTAATTTTATTTAATTGGTTTAACAAAACCTTGAAAAATAATACCTACTTCCAAAATAACACTGATATTTCAATCATCCAGTGGTAATAAACATGTGAATGTTGGTTGTGATCGTATTTGAAATCTAATAACCATTAATCTGTCGTTATCCCGCGTAAAGGTAATTTATCCTATGGCGCTATGGGTTGAGCAGACGGGCAGGTACGATGAAAGAGCTGTAGCGGAAGTGAAAAGAAATTCCGTAGACAGGAGAAGATGCATTAGAAAGCTTCTATTCATCAATCTTGGTCATAAGAAACCCTCTTCAGGGTTCTCTGCACCGTATATTCTAGCAAGGTGGAATATCAGAGATATTTATCCTGGTTTTTTATTTGGAATGTGATGAAGGTGTTCTTGACTCCTCATATTCTCTATTTTCGATTCAGTCGATAGGGCTGTTCCTTTTGCAATTGTTCAATATACCTTGACTTTATGGCTTGGGATTCCTATTTTCAAACCCTGCACGGTAACGATGAATCAACCTGTTCCAAATATGGTACATGATCGAATTGCCGTGCAATTACGGCAGTTTTTTTAGTTATTCATCAAAGCAGTATTACTGGTTGGTGTACTATTTACATCACTGGAGTGTAAATATTATGATTAATCCCATGTCCGAAATAAAAATAGATACGACACGCTTATCTACTATGAAGGTCAGTCCACTTATACCCGCAGATAAAATTACTCTTAAAAAGCCTATCCACCTATTATATGTGCCGACGATTTATTGCAATATGTCGTGTAAATATTGTTACTTAGGTGACTTAACTGAGCAAAAAATCAATACGGAACAAGCGGTAAACACCCTGAAATACACATTAGATCAACTACTGAATGCAGGTTATTTGCCGTTTAATTTATCTTTTCATGGTGGTGAGGTGACAGCATTACCGAGTAAAGTACTGAATACGCTATTTACGCTAGCCAGTGAATACTATGCTGAATATGGTCATTTGATTAAGGCTCAGGGTTTCTCGCTGAATCCCGTCCATATCAAAACTAATATGCTAAATTTTAATAAACACTATGATTTGTTTTTAAAGTATAAAGTGTCAATTAGCGGCAGCATTGATTTACCCTTATCGTTACATGATAAATACCGTGTCGATAAAAAAGACAGGAGTACGCTCAAGCGTATTACAGAAAACCTTGGCTTATTGGCTGATTATCCTAATCATAAAAAAATATCCTGCGTTGTTACACAAGAACATCTGCACTATATTGATGAATTCATTGCGGACATTCGTTATATACACGATGAAATTGGTTTGGATATGAACCGTTTCAATATTATGTTTAGCTTTGATTCAAATAAGAATGATGAAAAATTTGGTGAACGTACCTCCGATTTAAAAATGCTAACACAAGAGGAACAAGTATATTTTTATCAACGTATTACTGAAGCTTTCAGTGGTAGTGATTTACACCACGGTTTAAAAAAGGAATGGTTTAAAGAATTCACCCCAGATTTTTGTTGCTCGGCAGTTAATTGTGGTGACAAGTTTTTCTTATTGCAATATGACGGAGATGTTTATTCCTGTCCACGAGGACAATCATCTCGTCAATTCTTCTACGGTAATGTATTTAAGGATGAGGTGGAGGCCATTATTGATAATGGTTGGAAGGTTATTGAAAGAAATGAAAATAACTTAACGATTCATCAAGACTGTTTGAATTGTGAATATATTGCATATTGTCATTCCGGCTGTACCTTTGCACGGCATGAGTCGGGTCTAGAAAAAAGTTACACCTGTTTACTGCAAAAAGAGCTGTATAAAGATGACCCTGAGCGGTATCAGCCAATGACAGATGAACAGCTTAAAACGTATACCAAGCAATTAGTTTTTCATAACAACCTCAATCAATTAGAAGAAAAGCATCCTCAAAAGCAGGCTTATGTGACGGATGAGCTATATGAAGTTAATAATCAACTTGCGACAATCGTAGAAAAGGATAAGGTACTAAAGGTTTTGTATACGGAGGAACTTTTTTATTTACAGGTTGATGATGTGCGTTATAACTTAAAGTCTCCTATACTAAAAAATGAAAATGATATGGAGATTTTTACAAGTGATTCTGAAATATTACTGGGTATACGTGAAGATGCTTTCTCTATTGCTTGCGAATATGAAGTGAATAATGCCGTGCAAATTATGTTGTTACGCGATACGCAAGTCATCTATGGTGATGAGAACCGTAGTAAGCAAGAACATATTTTTGATTATGCCCTGTATAAACATTCATTAGTGCAGGGTGCGAAAAGAGAACAAGGTTACTACGTATTTGATATTGCTAAACTACTTAAACAGCATGTGGATTTCTATAAGAAGGGAATAAGAAATAACCTGTTTTTCACTACAAAGTCATTACGTGAATACCATTATAAAAAACAAATAAAAAGTGCTTTTTACCACATACAAGCGATTAATTTGCCGTTTCCCAATATAGAATTTTACTGGAAATAAAGAGGCTACAATGACGAATATTGAAAACAAGATAGAACTGTTTCTTGATCAAATTGAATTAAAAAATCAACGAGATACGGTTGAGAATAGTATGAATGATTTTTTTTCATCGGAAGTAAAATCAAACAAACATGTTGTGTACCGTAATGCATCGCTCTATTATTTTATTGATGATGTACAACTTAAGGTTGATGACTTAAAAAACACAGCAAGCAATGATTTTCTTATCCGTTTTGATGGTGAAAAAATTAGTAGGATTGATACTGAATACTATGTGGGGCCACTACATCAAAGACAAGGAGATGTCTTTGGGCGTGGTGTAAGTTTTGATGCTTTCGGCACAAATAATAATAACAACAATAATAACAATAACAACAACAATGGAAATAATAATGGTTAATATTGTTTGGGTGGTTGTGTGTCTGGTGGGAGTATTCTTTTTTATGGGGGAGTATTGGTATGTTTCGGCTATTTTGACCATAATAGCATTTATCTTTGTTCTCAAATTTTACAAATATAATCCATTAAAGGCGAGGAAATCACGAAAAAAAGCATGGGATAGGTTGAAGAAAATACAGCAGGCACCTAAGTTTTCGGCTAATTTAATTGATTCATATGTGCAACTTTCTGGAAAAATAATATCCTCGAATAAGCATGTATTACCTGAATTAGCTTGCTCCTGTGTTTTCTATGTACATAAGGTAAGTGCAACATGGCAAACGCGAAGCAAAAAACCAAGTTCTGGTATGGATACACATAAAAAAATACTTTTTGATGAAGAATCTCCATCCCCTGTTATAAAAGTGGGAACTGAAGCTCAAGAAGTATTGGTGAATCTTGAGTTATTTAAAGCTCAGTTAAATCGTCGCTTAAAGGTAGAGAGTGATGACAGTGAAACTTGTCCGTCAATTTGTAAAGACAAAGACCTAGCAAAATATAAAACATACACGAGCGAATTACGGTACTGCGAACAAGGTGATGATGTCATTGTGGTGGGAAGACTAACAGATAGGCACGGAAAGTTAGAAATCATACCCGCAGAGCACTCGAACTTGCCTGCATTTTTTTGTGTAGGGTCTATGGATAGTATTACTCAACACTATAAAAACATCGTCAGAAAACAATATAGAATGCCAGTCAGCTTATGGTTCTGGCTTGTTGTTTTTTTAATTCAATTTATCTTCGTTGTGTCTACTGGTGTTGGGATTGCTTATTAAGGAGGCTCTGATCAAGTAAAGAGTCATTGTTCATTTATGGGATTCGACCCAACCCAGCGTAAGCAGAGATTGCATTCAACGTAATATAGCTGTTCTAGCTAGCTAATAAATTAGAGAGCTTGAGCCGGAACGGTTGAACAAGGTCATTATTGACGGGCGTAACCATATTGGTAATGGTGATAGCTCTGCATTCTTATAGGTAGCAAATATGACTAGATATACTTGTTTATCAGATATACAAAAAACAAAATTTAAAGAAGCATCAGGGCATGAATATGACAACAAAAGCTTATCAGGTTGTTTTGCTACTGATAGGCCATTCAATAAAGACGACTGGAATTATGATCCATGGACGTTCTCTTTTATTTTTGAGCAAGAGACAGGGGATTTATTCTGTGAGTTAGATCACCGAATGACTAATAACCGTACGAATGGCTGGGATCAAAATGGTAATGCCATTGAAAGATCTTTGATTGATAAAATATATCCGTCTCATTCCTAATAAGTTGCTACTAAGGAACGTGCATGGAATAACTTCCCGAAGTTATAACGCAGAATTTTTGTTTCAGATTGGGTGATCTCATGAGGCGCATAGTCACTCTACGTAACGAATGAGATCACCCAATCTGGGACAAAAAGGCACGTTAGAAATCGGGAAGTTGTTTCGTGCACGTTCCTGGACTTACATGACTGTTAACAAACCATAGGAGTATGCTGGAAAACTTATGGTTAATAGTCCTGTTTAGTGTTGCCACATCAGTTATCAAGTCTTTCAAAGTTTTGTCGATGATAATTTTCACTATATGGGTGAGATGGAGCGTTATAAACAGGGGAAATACGATTCTAACGAAATAGCCTCAATTTTTACTATCGGCATAATTATTTTATTTTGATGTCAAAGCCAGATTCGAAATAAAATCTTGATGTTTTATGGTCTTGGGAGTAATTTATCTTATTATATTAATCTGTCATGTTGTCCTCATGACAGGGGATATTCCGGTGTTAAGTTATACAGAAAGTATAGTTGTACACAAGCTATTAGGTCAGGAGAATTGCTATGGTATGGGATAGGTTTCATTTTTTGTGCAGAAGATACCATCAATTACTTCAGTCGGGAGAAGTATTCAGAGAAGCAGTTGTGTCAGTTGAATCTGCCAATGGCGTTGAGTTATATGGAAAGCCTCTTGAAAAGGATACTATCCCATCCAATCTGATCTTTGCACTTAAAGCTCTGAGCGACCCTCAACAAATTAAGAAGATTACAAATATATATGGACAACTGGATTTTTCCGATGATTTAGAGGAGCCTCCAAAACTGAGAAAAGCCAAAGTTTATGTTACTTTTGTAGCAATAGTTTTTTTTATGGTTTATGCCATTTACCAATTTTTTGTTACACCTGTTTTTACATCCATGTTTGAAGCGTTCCAAACGGCACCGACTGGTTATATGGCCTGGTATGTAAACAATTGGTATCTGCCAATAGTTGTGGTTTTCTTATGCATTGCAATTTTATTCGCTATCTGTTCCCAAATTAATAAGCTATATAAATTTAAAGTTTTCAGTCCAGATTCGGTTTTTTATAGATTTTTTATTCCAAATAGAATCAAAAACAGCTATTCCAACATAATAGAAATTGTTAGCTTTCCTTTATCCGAGGAAATGAATCAGCCTGAACAGCAGAAGACTATAATTTCAAGGCACCTTGAGCAAGTTGAGAACTCTGATCTGATTACAGAAATTCATATTCTACTTCGCCGAGAAGGGAAGAATTTGGCTCAATATTCTGAGCATTTTATCTTGTCTATGATGGTTGTGATATTTATCTTGATTATCATTTCTATCTTTTTCTTTTTGAGTAGCGCATATGCGCCGATATTTATGATGGGGGAGCTGGTATGAGAAAAGTAAAAGGGTTTACCTTGATAGAGTTAATGGTCGTTGTTGCTATTATCGGAATCTTGGCCTCAATTGCACTTCCACGATATCAGCACTATATTCATCGAAGTGAAATTGTAGAAGCGTTGGGAATGGCCGTTACAATTCGAGAAAATGTGACTGAACATTATGTTGAGCATTTATCTTTCCCCAAAGATAATGCAGAAGCTGGCGTTCCTCAAGCCGAATTTTTGATTGGAAATAGAATAACTGGCGTGGAGGTCGTGAAGGGTGCTATTCATGTATCCCTAGGTAATAAAGCATCACAGCCATTGAAGGGTAAAACCCTTACTTTCAGGCCTGCAGTTGTATCAGGTAGTCCAACAAGCCCAATTGCCTGGCTTTGTGGCTATGATACTCCAGTACCTGGCATGGAGGCAGTAGGTGATAATAAAACAGATCTACCTAATGAAGTCTTGCCTTCGGCTTGCAGGAAGAGATAAGCGAGCGTCTACCAGAGACAAATCCTTCTGGGTAAAATACCCACTAAACAACATTATATTGAAGATTTTGACGAGCTGTATTTCATACTAACGGGCTCATTCAGGTTACAGTGTTCGTGTTTTAGAAATTATCGGTGAACACAACGTTATATTTGCAGAGGAGTGGGGGGATACCGACAGTATTAAATGAAAATATTCAGTAAACTATTTAAGAAAAAGATTTTTTTTACAGAGGATGATATCCAAGAAAAAAATAAGCGGATAAAGAAAATGTTTAAATCCGTTCTTGAAATGTATTATTCCACTGCATGTCAATGTGCTTATCCAAGATTCCAGCAAATAATCGGAATAGATATGAGTGGCACTAGACACTCTTTCAAATGCTTTGACACGGAGTTATTAATTGATGCTTCGAAAATATATTTCGATATTGAAAAAAGTAAGTTTTCTGATGAGAACATAAACAAAAAATGGATTTGCAAGATATGTGGCTCAACTTATGAATATGGATGGTCTGACTTCAGTATCCACGTTGAGCGGCAAAAACTGAAATTGACGGAGTTAAAGGTAGTTGAAATTGGGAAGCCGGCATTAAAGCCTATTCCTATTTGTCTCGGGCTAAGGGGACACTCATATCCGTCTCAAACCGAAATTATTGGAGTTGATTTTGAGGAGTTTGAAAAATATATGATGGATAAATGAAACACATACTGTTGACAATATTATATGAATATAATCGAAAAATCATTAGAAATTGCCTTGAAAGCTTATTTGGGGCAAAAAGATAAAGCTGGACAACCTTACATTCTTCATCCTCTTCGTATAATGGCAAAAATGGAAACGGAAGATGAAATGTCTGTTGCAATCCTGCATGATGTAATCGAAGATTCTGATTACACAGCTAATGACTTACTACACGAGGGTATTCCTTCAAATGTAGTTGAGGCTGTTCAGTTATTATCAAAAGTGGAAGGTGAAAACTATGATCAATTCGTGGATCGTGTATTAACGAACAAGCTTGCTTCAAAAGTTAAAAAAGCTGATATTGAAGATAATATTAATATTTTACGTTTGGATTCCGTTAGCGACATAGATTTAAAACGGGTTGCCAAATACCATAAAGCTTGGAAGAAACTGGATGTATTTAGTAGGCACGCTGATTAACATAACCGGAACACCAAATTGAATCAACAGTGTTTCATATTTGTGGGCACTCGGATAATGGCGCACCGATGAAAAGCCTAACTATGCAAGCAAAGATGCATGACTTAGGCGTGATCAGTTCACGAAGTCGTCCACGTGTCAGTAATGATCACATCGGGAACAGGAAGCAGCCCCAATTTTGTAGGTAATACGCAATTTTCAGATAATTTTAAAACCCCCAGTGAATTAACAGATTATTTTGGAGATACTAGCCAAGTAATTAACTATCTTTGCCTACAAGACTTTGCTTTAAGTCAAGGGGGATGATTTTAATGGGATATGTAAAGCTGAAATAAAATTACCAATTGATACGAAAGATATTATTCCATTAACTATTACTGTTTTAGACAGTCATTGGCTAAAAAACATTACTGGTGAAGCAAAGCCTTTTGCTTTTTTAGTCCCTAGTGTTAAATTTGAGGTATTGCATGAGCAATTAGTGTAATTGTTCTAACAAGCGCATGGGGCGGGTGGAAAAAATTGCCGCTCCTTTCTTCGTCGCGCTGCCTTTTGCCACCACTGATGCAAAACGTTATTCCGTAAAAAGTAATTTATCCTGTGCTCGCTATGGGTCGTTAGCGCCTATTGAAATACGGTAGATAATCAAGTTTGTTTAAACAATTTAGTACATTAAGTGCCCTTAACAAACAGGCATAAAGCAAGCCGTTTTCCAGTAGTAAAATAACAATGGAATGCTATTATCTGAAAGGCCCCATAGTTTACTATGGATGTGGTAAGTCAATCACTTCAGTCACCTCATCATAAGGAATAGGTGCATCATCATTCATTTTTTCTACAATTCGAGCAGCATCGGATTCAAACATGCAAAAACAGGTGGAGTCAACAGGAAAGAAATTACTTCTGATATACTCAATAGCCATACCTTCCGCTGTCATTTTTTCACAGGTACTGATTGCGAGTGCTTGGGCTTGACCCAAAGCTTCCATGCTAATACCTGGTAAAGTTCGTTTAACAATAAATGTAGACATAAGAGATCCTCTTTTGTTGGTGTATCAAAATAAAAACGGGTGTTTAACTGTTCCTTAATTTATGTAAGCTGTGGCTTACAATTGGTCGTGATTTATGCAAATAGAAGATTGATTATACATAATAGCCTTAACGTCCAACAAAAACTCGGTTAATGCTCTCGGTTAATAAGGGCACATCAATAGGTTTAGTAATGTAATCAACAAACCCAGTGCGTTTGCCTTTTTCTATATCAGCACCCATTGCTTGAGCAGTGACAGCAATGACTGGGATCTGGTTTGTCAATTCAGATTGTTTTAATTGCGCATAAACTTCATAACCATCCATGACTGGGAGATGGATATCTAATAATATTAGATCAGGCTGTTGATCCTTTGCCATCGATAGTCCTAATAAGGGTTCATTTGCTGTTATTAACTGCCATTGGGGGAAACAGGATTTGAATATTTTATCCATGACAAATATATTTGATGGGTTATCTTCAATGTATAATACTGTGACTATGAGCTTCTGAGTAAATGGTACAGTCTTATCTGTTTTTTCAGCTTGTTGTTTAACTTCTAGGTCGGCAACAGGTAGTTCAATCCAGAATTGACTACCAATGCCCAGCTGGCTATTAAAATGGATGCTGCCATTCATTTCTTTAATCAGTTGCTGGGTAATCACCAGCCCAATACCAGTACCTTCAATGCCATCCGCTTCAGCACCTAATCGTTCAAATGATGTAAAAAGTTTCTTCTGTTGTTCGCTGTCCAATCCTTTTCCGGTGTCAGCCACAGTTATTCTAACTTTCTGATCTTGATCTACCGCTTGACAGGAGACAGTTACATAGCCTTTGTTGACATTGTATTTAATGGCATTAGTGATCAAATTAAGCAATACTTGTTTTAAACGTAACCTATCAGCCATCACCACAGAGTTTTCACAACTTATGGGTGTATCGCTCAGCGTATTGCTGTTTGTAAGTAAGTGAACGTTATTTTGTTCTGTTAAGGGAGAGGCCAGTTTGAAGCATTCTTCAATTACTGTTTTTACTGGTACAGGTTCTAAGGATAAAGATACTGCTCCGGCTTCAATTTTTGCCAAATCCAATACATCATTAATAAGGTTGAGTAAATGATGTCCCGCTTTGATGATCTCATTAATCTCATTCGATGGAGATGAGTTCACTTCTTCATGATCCATTTGCATGAGTTGACTAAACCCTAATATGGCATTAAGGGGCGTTCTGAGCTCATGACTCATGCTTGATAAAAATTGGGATTTAGCCTTATTAGCTTCTATGGCTTCATTGTTGGAAACAGTGAGAGCTTCCGTTCGTTTTTTTACCTGTTGTTCTAAGTTAGCTTTAGCAGTATATAGTGCTTGTGTAGCATTCATTTCTTGGGAAATATCTCGAAAAAGGGTTAATAACCCAATAACCTCATCGTTATCATTTAATAGAGGTAACACACTAATGTTAAGCCACAAGTCATCTGTTCCTTTATTGTGGTAGAACTCAACCAAACCTAGGATAGGTTCACCAGAATCAATGACTTTTCTATCCGAGTTGATATATTCTTTAGCGTATCTTTTCCAGACAAGATCATTATCTGTTTTGCCAATAATGTCTTCGGGCGTTTTAAACCCAGATGCTTTAGCAAATTGGGTATTAGCACCTAAATAGACTGAATTCACATCTTTCCAGGCAATCGCTTCTGGTATTTTTTCCAATATCAGGTCTGATAATCCTCTGTTAGGGTATTTCATGAAGTGAGCATGCTAAGTTGTGTCATATAACTGAAGGAAACATTGCTTGAAAAGCATCATAGTTATCCATCTTTTACCCTAAAACCATTGCTGCATCAAGAAAAAGTTCTTTCCTTAAAAGGGTTAAGGGAGTTGAGTTTCTGTAGATACATACTGGTTTTTCCCAACTGCTTTGCTTGATATATGGTTTTATCTGCTAGTGAAATTAACGTATTAATGGTCTAGGCATAATCCGGATAAACAGCACCACCAATACTTACGCTGAATTTTTTTATCAATAGCGATTGAATCTAAAGGTTGTTGGATTTTATCTAATATTCGATGTGCAATTAAGCTGATATCTCTATTTGATTAGCAGTGCGCTGATTGTAAGTACCCACGTAAAATTAATTTAACAAAAACCCCGCCATTCCTTCATGCTACCCAGTCAAGCATGGGCACAAGCCTTAGCAGGAATCCACACATACTAAGCAGTAGATTCCCGATAAGAAAACTCGGGAATGATGAAAACAAAAATGTTAAGTGTGTATGCTTGCCTACTTATCGTTCAGCGGCAGATAGCAGTTTATGGGATTGTTTTTTAAATAATGATCGATTAGGTGGTTTGAGAAAAATTCTTAATGGGGGTATTCGCCCCGAACTCCGTGTGGATTATTAGTTAACTTACAGCCCGACTAAACAGGCTATAATTCAAAGCAATATTTCACAAAACACAGCGATGAATATATGGCCAAGCACTCTATAGAAAAATCACGCCGCCAATATAATAGCTTAGTGGCAACTGAAAACCTGGAAGATTACGCGCTACGTTATTCTCCTTCTAGTTTTCGTAAATGGTCACCGTTACTGTTGGCCAACACGGCGCTTGGTAGTATTTCATTTCTGGCGCTGGAAGCAATTGGTGCGGTGCTATTTCTCAATTTTGGTTTTAGTAATGCTGTTTGGGCAATCACACTCGCATCAATAATCATTCTGCTAGCAGGAGTACCCATTTCCTACTATGCCGCACGTTATAACATCGATATTGATCTGTTAACCCGTAGCGCTGGATTTGGCTATGTTGGCTCAACCATTACTTCTCTCATTTACGCGTCATTCTGCTTTATCTTTTTTGCCCTGGAAGCCGCTATCATGGCGCAGGCTCTCCTGCTCTATATTGATTTGCCTTTATACCTCGGTTATATCCTGTGTTCACTCATTATCATCCCGATAGTGTTTTACGGTATTACTGCAATCAACCGTCTGCACCGCTGGACGCAACCGTTTTGGTTGATTTTGATGCTGGTTCCCTTTTATTTTGTACTGACCGGAGAACCTCGTGCCATTGATTTTTTAATCGATTACACCGGC
>ENA-ORXI01001000-ORXI01001000.1-sediment-metagenome-genome-assembly--contig:-NODE-1000-length-22952-cov-5.964546_pt1 | contig 22952 bp, 18 predicted proteins | sample MGYA00237861_ERZ511468 | MGnify/ENA primary metagenome ERZ511468 (study PRJEB26299, sample SAMN06266213) | sediment metagenome | isolation source: Hudson Canyon methane seep mesocosm | place...
TGCGGTATTGGTTTTTGGCCATGAAGGCAAAGGTGCACAGCGCTGGTTAGACTTAGGTTTCTTTCGTTTTCAACCCTCAGAATTAATGAAATTAGCCGTGCCCTTATTAGTTGCAAGCTATTTAGCTGCACGGCCTTTGCCACCCTCAGCGTTACGTTTACTTATAGGTTTAATGATGGTGATCGTGCCTTCATTATTAATTGCCAAACAACCTGATTTAGGGACGTCATTATTGATAGCGAGCTCGGGTTTAATCGTATTGTTTTTATCAGGCATACGCTGGCGTATTATTCTGGGGTTTATCACCTTATGTGCATCGGCATTACCAGTGTTGTGGTATGTCATGCATGAGTATCAGCGACAACGTGTATTAACGTTTCTTAACCCTGAAAGCGACCCTTTAGGCTCTGGATATCATATTATTCAATCAAAAATCGCCATTGGTTCTGGTGGTATATTTGGTCAAGGTTGGTTACAAGGCACTCAATCACATTTGGAATTTTTACCCGAACGTTCAACAGATTTTATTTTTGCGGTAATTGCCGAAGAGTTTGGTTTGATAGGCGTTGGTTTATTATTATTTTGGTATTTATTAGTGGCTGGCCGAGGTTTATTTATTGCCAGTCAAGCACAAACTAGTTTTGCACGATTATTGGCCGGGAGTATTTCGATTACTTTCTTGGTCTATGTTTTTGTTAATGTCGGGATGGTGACAGGATTATTGCCTGTAGTTGGTGTGCCATTACCGTTAGTGAGTTATGGAGGCACATCAATGGTGACCTTATTAGCTGGCTTCGGTATCCTGATGTCAATTCATACCCACCGAAGGATGATGTCTCCATGAAGCAGTTCATGTTAGTAGTAATGTTGCTAAGTTTAATGATAACTAATGTTCAAGCGAATCAGGACTTACCTGAAGTTGATGATTTTATTGATGAAATGGTCATTAAGCATGATTTTAATAAAGCTGAATTAGTTGAAGTATTTGATGATGTAGAAGTAAAAAATAGCATTTTAAAAGCGATATCGCGACCGGCAGAAAAAAGTAAACCTTGGTATGACTATCGCAAAATATTTATTACCGACTCCCGCATTGCTGGTGGTGTTAAATTTTGGCAACAACATGCAAGCACGTTGAGTAGGGCTGAACAACAATATGGTGTGCCAGCTGAGATTATTATTGCCATTTTAGGTGTAGAAACACGTTATGGTGGCAATGTAGGTGGTTATCGTGTGGTTGATGCCTTATCAACGTTAGCCTTTCGCTATCCTCCTCGCAGTCCTTTTTTCCGCAGTGAACTTGAGCATTTCTTATTGCTGACAAGAGAAGAAAAAATGTCACGCTTGGATCCTGTTGGCTCTTATGCTGGAGCAATGGGTTTAGGCCAGTTTATGCCAAGCAGTTATCGAGAATATGCAGTTGATTTTGATGGTGATGGCAAACGTGATATTTGGACAAACCCTGTCGATGCTATTGGTAGCATTGCCAATTATTTGAAACGTCATGGTTGGGTCGCCGGTGAAAGCATCGTGCATAAAACATCGCTTAACGGTGAAATACCAACAGAGTTATTAAAAAGAGGTTTGAAACCTTCAATTAACAGAGTCGAATTACAGCAAGCTAGCATCTCTTTACAAAACTTACCTTTGGGTGAAGACAAGCTAACGCTGATCTCTTTAACACAACACAATGGTGAAGAATATTGGCTTGCTAGGCAGAACTTTTATGCTGTAACCCGATATAATCACAGCAGAATGTATGCGATGGCAGTGACGCAGTTAGCACAAGCCATTAGACAGCAATATGGAAAGTAAAATGGAAAAGATGATGCTTGCTTCAAAATTTAAACAGCTTAGTGTATTAAGCATATTTTTATTATTAGCTGCCTGTGGTGGTGTACCTGAAAAACAGGGTAGGTACGCGGTAAAACAAGATAGTGCGCCGGAAACAATACCTGATGTTGCGAATATTTCAAATGCAGTTCCCAAACATGAACCGCTAAGTAAATATGGTAATCCGGCACATTATGATGTGTTTGGAGTGCGTTATTACACGCTGACAACTAGTCGAGGTTATAGCGAAAAAGGTCAAGCATCTTGGTATGGCACTAAATTTCATGGCAGACGTACCTCTAGTGGCGAACCTTACGATATGTATGCGATGACAGCTGCTCACAAAACATTGCCGTTGCCGAGTTATGTCGAAGTCACAAATTTAGATAATGGTAAAAAAATCATCGTTAGAGTGAATGACCGTGGTCCTTTCCATGAAGATCGAGTGATTGATTTATCTTATAGCGCAGCCACCAAATTAGATATTGTTGCAAAAGGGACTGGTTCAGTTGCTTTACGTGCAGTTTCACCAGGGGAACTTATCGCTGATGAAGTAGACCAAGAACCAGTTCTATCGCCAGCGACACCAATAGACAGTCCGACTCCAGTGATTGCAAATGAAGCCTTAAAAGTTGCTGTGGTTGAAACAAAAGTTGAACCAGAAATTAAGGATCCTTTAAATATTTATTTGCAAGTTGGTGCTTTTAGTACTGCGGATCGTGCAGAGCAAGTTAAAACTAAGTTACAACAACAAATTGGTGATGCGGTATCCGTTACACCATTTTTAAAACTAGGAGATATTTTATATCGCGTAAGGATCGGACCATTAGCAGGATTGGAATATGGCGACGCACTAGGAATTCGTTTACTTGATTTAGGCTACGTTGGTGGCCATATCGTAGTTGAATAAAAATTATTTTTTTTGAGAGTACATTAATGCTAAAAACTATAAAGATTGTTTTCTTTTCATCTTTGTTATTGCTGTTCACAGCAGCAGAAGCGGTGGTTACACCGAGTCCATCAGCACCTACGGTGATCGCCAAATCTTATATCTTACAAGATTTTGATAGTGGTCGAATCCTTGCAGAATTAAATTCAGATCAACGACTTCCCCCCGCGAGCATTACCAAATTAATGACCGCTTATGTGGTTTCACAAGAATTACACATGGGCAATATTGCCCTTGCTGATGAAGTATTGATTAGTGAAAAAGCGTGGCGCATGGTTGGCTCACGTAGCTTTATTGAAGTAAATACCAAAGTATCGGTAGAAGTTTTATTGCGAGGCATGATTATTCAATCGGGTAATGACGCTGCGGTTGCTTTAGCTGAACATATTGCCGGTAGCGAAGAAACGTTTGCCCAGATGATGAATCAATACGCGCAGCAATTAGGCATGGTCGATACCAATTACCGAAACTCGACAGGGCTACCAGATCCGGACCATTTCACTACGGCACGAGATATCGCTACCTTGTCTGCAGCCATTATTCGCGACTTTCCAGAACACTATAAATGGTATGCCGAAAAAGAATTTACTTATAACAATATTACCCAACATAACCGTAATAAATTGTTATGGCGGGATAGCAGTGTTGATGGTTTGAAAACGGGACATACCGAAGAGGCTGGTTACTGCCTTGCAGCATCAGCTAAACGTGGTGAGATGCGATTGATCTCAGTTGTATTGGGAACACGCAGTGAAAATGCACGTGCCCAAGAAACACAAAAACTAATGAATTATGGATTTCGGTTTTTTGAAACCCATGAACTTTATGAAGCCCAAACCTCAATAACCGATACCCAAATTTGGAAAGGATCAGCTAAACAGCTGGCTTTGGGTATTGAACAAGATTTATCGGTCACTGTACCTAGAGGTCGTTATAAAGAATTAGTGGCAACTACAAATATCCAAAAACCTGTTATTGCACCTGTTATGGCTGGCGCACAATTAGGTGAAGTTGAAATTCACTTGGGTGATGAACTGGTGGCAAGCCAAGCATTAATTGCATTACAAACTGTTGAACAAGGCAGTTGGTGGCGTCGTTTGATTGATACTTTGTTAATGTTGATTTGGGGTTAAAGAAATAGTGAACGACGTTTTTCTCAATGGCGAATTCATCGCTGCTGACCAAGCAAAAGTATCAGTATTTGATCGTGGTTTTTTATTAGGTGATGGTGTTTACGAAGTTATACCCGTGTATGCCGGCCGTTGTTTTAGATTAGAAGGACATTTATTACGATTGCAAAACAGTCTGGATGGTGTGCGCATGGCAAATCCCTTATCGGATTTAGAGTGGCAGTCCATGATAGAGGCACTTGTTGAGCGTAATGGTGGTGGTGATCAGTCTGTTTATTTACAAGTAACTCGGGGTGTTGCGCCACGTGATCATATCTTTCCAGAAAATGTAACACCTACTGCTTTTGCAATGAGTAATCCTTTAAACCCGGTGCCTGAAGATTATAAATTAAAAGGCATCGCTGCGATTACAACGCCAGATATTCGCTGGCAAAATTGCCATATCAAAGCGATTACCTTATTGCCAAATAGTCTGTTAAAACAACAAGCCCAAGATGCGGGTGCCCAAGAAGCTTTATTGATTCGTGATGGTTTTTTGACTGAAGGTTCGGCTAGTAATGCTTATGCTGTGATTGATGGTCAAATTTACACTGCACCGAAAGATAAAAAAGTCTTGCCAGGCATTACACGTGATTTAGTACTTGAGCTTGCCGCGAAAGCGAATATGCCGGTTGTTGAACAAGCTGTATCAGAACAGCAACTACGCGATGCCGATGAGATATGGGTAAGTAGTTCAACAAAAGAAGTCTTGCCGGTGACCACGCTAGATGGGGCGGCTGTGAACTCAGGCATGCCTGGTGAAGTATGGAAAAAAATGGATACGCTCTATCAACAATATAAACAACAAGGAGATTCGTGATGGCAGAAGAAAATGAAACATTAATCGAATTCCCTTGTGATTTTGATATCAAAGCCATGGGGCCGACAAGTGATGATTTTGATGCGATAGTTGTTGATATTATTCGTCGCCATGTTGATGATATTAAAGAAGGGGCAGTGACTAGTAAGCAAAGTTCTGGAGGCAAATTTACCTCGGTAACCGTAAAGATTTACGTAACCAATAAACCTCAGCTTGATGCCATATATGAAGACTTAGGTGCTCATGAGCAAATCAAATATGTGTTGTAATACGACTGCCAATGATCGTTAAAGATCTAGGTGTAGTTGAATATGAGCCAACATGTGAAGCAATGCGGCAGTTTACTGCTGAGCGAGATCAAAATACTGAAGATGAATTGTGGTTATTAGAACACCCACAGGTTTTTACCCTAGGTTTAAATGGTAAAGACGAACATGTTTTAAATACCCATGATATTCCTTTGGTAAATACTGACCGCGGCGGCCAAGTTACTTTTCACGGACCGGGACAACTGATTGTCTATACCTTGATTGATTTGAAACGAGCCAAGATTGGTGTGCGAGAGATGATTTCAGGTTTGGAAAACAGTGTGGTATCCATGCTTAACCAGCTTGATATCGATGCTAAATCTCGCTCTGATGCCCCTGGTGTATATGTGGAGGGTCGTAAGATTGCCTCCTTAGGTTTACGAGTAAAACGCGGCGCCTGTTATCATGGTCTAAGTTTGAATGTGGCAATGGACTTAACCCCATTTAGTTATATTAATCCCTGTGGTTATCAAGGCATGGAAGTGATTGATTTAAAAAGTCTTGCTTGTGATCTCACTATGGACCAAGCAAAACAATATTTTGTATCTGCATTTAATCAACAAATGCAGCTAGGGTAATTTAATGAGTGAAACCGTAACAACAAAACGTGATGTAAAAGCACTGAAAGGTGAATCAAAAGTATCGCGTATTCCAATAAAAATTGTGCCTAGTGATCCTAAACGTAAACCAGCGTGGATCCGCGCCAAAGCGCCGAGCAGCCCAGAAGTTACTCGTCTAAAGAAACTGTTGCGTGAGAATGATTTGCATACAGTTTGTGAAGAAGCCGCGTGTCCTAATTTAGGTGAATGTTTTAGTCATGGCACGGCTACATTTTTGATCATGGGTAATATCTGTACTCGACGTTGTCCTTTTTGCGATGTTGCTCATGGCAGACCTGATGCTCTAGATGAAAATGAACCAGCACATTTAGCCAAAACCATTGCCACCATGAAGTTAAAACACGTGGTGGTCACATCCGTAGATCGTGATGATTTACGAGATGGTGGTGCAACTCATTTTGGGCTATGTATCAGTGAAATTCGTCAGCAATCTCCAGAAACGAGAATAGAGATTTTAGTGCCTGATTTTCGTGGTCGTATGGAAAAAGCTTTAGAAGAATTAACTAATAATCCACCGGATATTTTTAATCATAATTTAGAAAGCATTCCTCGGCTTTATAAAGCCGTTAGACCAGGATCTGATTATCAATGGTCACTAGACTTGATTAAAAACTTTCAGGCGATGCATCCGGATGTACCCACCAAATCTGGTTTGATGTTGGGTTTAGGTGAAACGATTGAAGAAGTGCAACAAGTCATGCAAGACTTGCGTGATCATGGTTGCAGAATGTTAACATTGGGGCAGTACCTACAACCCAGCCGTCATCACTTAGCTGTTGAACGTTTTGTTACCCCTGCCGAGTTCGAACAATTGGCCGTGGTTGGCAAACAAATGGGTTTTGAACATGTTGCCAGTGGACCCATGGTGCGATCGTCTTACCATGCTGATTTACAAGCTCAGGGTGAACATGTTTCATAATTAACTTTTTTCATTAAAAGGAATTGTCATGGCTTTAAAACGACGAAGTTTTATAAAAACAGCAGTAGCAGCTGGTTCCGTGGCAATGCTACCAACGTCGGTATTTGCCATTCCAAATAAACACACACAACAAAAAGTGGTGGTGGTTGGCGGTGGTTTTGCTGGTGCTACTGCCGCAAAATATATGCGAATGTGGGATGCAGATCTGGAAGTCATCCTAATTGAACGCAATGCGCAATTTGTTTCTTGTCCTCAAAGTAACTTAGTTCTAGGCGGAAGCCGAAACTTACAACAGCTTACTCATGATTACCAAGCCTTGAACAAGCTTGGTGTTAAAACCGTACAAGCAGAAGTAGTAGCGATTGATACCGACAAACAAACGGTGAAATTACACGATGGTGTTGAAGTTGATTATGATCGACTAGTGATCGCACCGGGTATCGATTTTATCTATGATGACTTACCGATGCTAGCGAGTTATGAAGCGCAGCAAAAAGTACCTCATGCATGGAAGGCCGGACCTCAAACTAGCTTATTAAAACAACAGTTACATAATATGAAACAAGGTGGCACCATGGTAATGGCCGTGCCAACGGGGCCACTTCGATGTCCTCCTGGTCCTTATGAACGGGCTTGCCAAATTGCGTATTATTTAAAACATAATAATCCAACGGCGAAATTGATTGTATTGGATGCTAACGCCGATATCATGTCGAAAAAAGGCTTATTTAGAGCTGCATGGCAAGAACATTATGCTGACTTAATTGAATATATTCCTAGTAGCCCAATTGAAGATATCGATGTGGCTAATTTACAGATTGAAAGTGAATTTGATAGCTATTCGGCCGATGTTTTAAATGTGATTCCACCACAAAAAGCAGGAAAAGTAGCTGAAATGGCTGGTGTTATTAATGTTGATGAGCGTTGGTGTAAAGTAGACTTTTTGACTTATGAATCGACTGAGAAAAAGAATGTACATGTCATCGGTGATGCGATCGCAGCTAAATTACCAAAGTCAGGTCATATGGCAAATGCACAAGCAAAAGTCTGTGCTGCAGCCGTAGTCTCTTTATTAAAAGAACAGTTACCAGAACAACAGCCGGTCATTAATAATACTTGTTATAGCTTTGTTGATGATAAACAAGCGATGCATGTAGCAGCTGTTTATCGTTATGATAAAGAACAAAAGGCAATGATTGCGATGCCCGGCGGTGGTGTTTCAGAGCATGCCAGTGAATTGGAAGGTGCTTATGCTAATGCCTGGGCAAAAAATATTTGGGCAGATGCCTTACGTTGAGAGTATTAAATACGTCAACGTGTTTAGCACTAGCCATTACCGTATAATAGCCGCCATACATTTAGTAATACCATTTATAAAAAAGAGGGAGTTGTCATGAGCGATTTTTTACCAGGGTTGGAAGGCGTTGCAGCAACAAAGTCGGCAATATCATTTATAGATGGTGACAAAGGTCTCTTATCCTATCGTGGATATTCTTTAGAAACCTTGGCTGAAAACAGTACCTTTGAAGAAACCACCTTATTGTTACTTGAAGGTGAGCTGCCAAGTGCTTCAAAACTGGCTGGGTTTACCAAACAACTCCGTAAACACTACCGCATTAAGTATCATATTCGTGAAATGATGCGTCATTTCCCAGCAACGGGCCATCCAATGGACATGTTGCAAACCGCAGTATCAAGTCTCGGCATGTTCTATCCTGGAACAGAATGTTTAACCAATGCTGATGTATGTGAAGATACCAACTACATTCGTAATATGACGGTGAATATCATTGCTCAAATGGCACCATTGGTCGCCATGTGGGAACATATGCGTCAGGGTTATGATCCAACCGAACCACGTGACGATTTATCCGTCGCTGAAAATCTTCTTTATATGTTTACAGGCAAAGAGCCAGATCCGACCTTAGCTAGAATTATGGATGTTTGCTTGATTCTTCATGCTGAACACACCCTTAATGCTTCAACCTTTTCAGCATTAGTGTCAGGTTCAACCTTAGCGACACCTTATAGTGTAATTTCTGGTGCGATTGGTACTTTGTCTGGACCATTACATGGCGGTGCAAATCAAGAAGTATTAAATATGCTGAAAGAGATTGGTTCAGTCGACAAAGTAGAAAAATGGGTTGATGAGCGCCTTAAAAATAAAGAAGTTATTTGGGGTATGGGCCATCGTGAATACAAAGTTAAAGATCCACGCGCGACTATTTTGAGTAAATTATTTGCTCAATTGATGGAAGAACGAGGTGGTAGTTTAGATTCCACATTTGAGATCGCCACAAAAGTAGAAGAAGTGTGTGCCGACAGATTAGGCCATAAGGGCGTTTATCCAAACGTTGATTTCTATTCGGGCATTTTATATTCAGAAATGGGAATTCCAGCAGATCAATTTACAGCTTTATTTGCTGTTGCCCGATCAGCCGGTTGGTTAGCTCACTGGCGTGAACAAATCTCTAATAACCGTATTTATCGTCCAACTCAAATCTATATTGGTAGCGAACTACGCGATTACACTCCCGTTTCTGAGCGACGCTAACGGATCACGGTTTTACTTTTTTCGCCTTGCTGCTCTCGAACAAGGCGAGGTACAAGGTAACCGGGCACCAAACTTCTTAATTGTTCTATTAAAGTAATGCCAACGTGATCAGATACATCAAAATGACTTGCCCCCGCCACACGATCAAGCAAATGCAAATAATAAGGCATCACGGCGACCTCTGATAAACGCTCACTTAAATTATGTAAGCTATCGATATCATCATTAACACCTTTTAATAAAACGGCCTGATTCAATAGCTGACAACCTGCCAAGTTTAAAGCCGCAAGTGCTTCAGCCACTTCGTGATCAATCTCATTAGCATGATTGGCATGAATCACCATTATTATTTGCAAGCGACTTGCTGACATCCATGACAATAAATGTTCATCAATACGTTCGGGTAAAACGACTGGTAGCCGAGTATGAATTCGCAAGCGTTTGATATGTTTTATCTTTTCAATATCGCTAACCAAAGTACGTAGTTTTGTATCTGTTAAAGCAAGCGGATCTCCACCACTTAATATCACTTCGTTAATGCTAGCGTCATCTGAAATTGAGCTTAATGTTTCTTGCCATTGGCTCGCTAGCGGATTGCTATCGCCATAAGGAAAATGTCGGCGAAAACAATAACGACAATGAATAGCGCAAGCACCGGTTGTGAGTAACAAAGCTCGACCATTATATTTCTGTAATATGCCTGGAGAGGTAATCGCGAGATGGTCACCTACCGGGTCAGCCACAAAATTTTCTGCATCAATATTTTCATCAATAAGCGGGAATACTTGCCGCAACAAAGGATCCTTAGGATCGCCAAAGCGCATTTTATTAATATAACTTTGGGTGACTCGTAATGGAAATTGCTTGATGATGTCATCATCAACTGCATCTAGGCGGCCCGACAAACCAAGCTGTGCCAATAATTCTTCAGGATCTTTAATGGCATTAGCTAAGGCGGTTTGCCATGCTTGTTTTATCACTCGAGTGTTGGATTGCGGTATCATGATGCGCTTTAATTTTTAAACAGATGTTGATCGTCCCCTAAAAGAGGTTGCCATGGCAAATTTTAGTACAAGTGAATTCAAATCCGGACTCAAATTTATGTTGGATGGTGACCCATGCAGCATCCTTGAAAATGAGTTGGTTAAGCCGGGTAAGGGACAAGCATTTAACCGTGTTAAATTTCGTAATCTCAAAACAGGTCGTGTAAACGAGAAAACATTCAAATCTGGCGACAAGGTAGAAGGCGCTGACGTAATGGAAGTGGAATTAGAATATTCCTACACCGATGGTGAATTCTGGTATTTCATGGATGCCATTACATTTGAACAACACGCCGCAGATGCCAGTGCGATAGAAGATTGTAAAAAATGGTTAAAAGAACAATATGTTTATACGGTCACTCAATGGAATGGCACGCCTTTACTAGTAACTGCACCAAACTTCGTTAATTTAGCTGTGACAGAGACTGACCCTGGTTTAAAAGGGGATACCGCGGGTACCGGTGGTAAACCAGCAACATTAGAAACGGGCGCAGTAGTACGTGTACCATTATTTATGAACATTGGTGATCTTTTGCGTATTGATACACGCAGTGGTGAGTATGTGGAACGAGCTAAATCTTAATCCTATGAATTCATCTTTTTCCTCATAACGGCGTTATTTTTTGTACTCGAATGTTCACATATTTCAATATGCTCCCATTCTGCGTGCTAAAAATGCCTTGTTCTGAGAAAAAATCTAAACACCTAGTTAATTTGACTGTTAAATCATGAGTTCAACATGTCGATAAATTGGCAACCAACTGCTGATATAGATATATTAAAAAGGCGGGCACAGCTATTAGCTGATGTCCGCCTTTTTTTTGCACAGCGAAATGTACTGGAAGTCGAAACGCCCATCCTGTCTTCAGCTGCACCGACAGCGCCTTATTTAGATAGTTTTCAAACAGATTTTATTCCTTTAGGTACACAAGAAAAGCAAACATATTATTTGCAAACCTCACCTGAATTTACGATGAAACGTCTATTAGCCGCTGGTTCAGGTTCTATCTATCAAATTGCAAAAGTATTTCGAAATGGTGAAATCGGCCGTCAACACTCACCTGAGTTTACAATGCTGGAATGGTATCGCCCGGAATTAAATTTTGATCAACTAATGGCAGAGATTGATGATTTATTGCAGCTGACGGCAAAGACAAAACCAGCTGAAAAATTCAGTTACCAAGATGTATTTCAGCAACATTTAAAGGTAGATGTCTTCACGTGCACTGATGATGCCTTAAAACAATTAGCAAAAATACACATCGAAGGTGCAGATGATAGTTGGCTTATGAATCGAGATGATTGCTTAGAACTCTTAATGAGTCATGTCATCGAACCCAAATTAGCCGAAATGCATAGCCCCGTTTTTATCTATGATTTTCCAGCATCCCAATCCCAACTAGCAAAAACAGACAAAGACAAAAACAATAACGACGTTGCCAAGCGTTTTGAGCTTTATGCTGGTGGTATGGAACTAGCCAACGGTTATGATGAACTATTAGATGCTGATGAACTTCGTCACCGTTTTAAACAAGATAACCAACAACGCAAGCAACAAAACAAAACACCAATGCCGATAGATGAAAATTTGTTAGTAGCAATGAAAGCTGGTTTGCCTCAATGTACAGGCGTTGCTTTGGGTCTAGATAGGTTAATGATGCTGGTTACAGGCCAAGGTAAAGTTACTGATGTTCAGAGTTTTGGTTTTTAATTGGGCAATATAATTATTCCTGTTTTCTCCGGGAACTGATACTTTATTAGCAATACATTTTCCTGATAACCATTGATTTGAATCATAAGGGAGTCTAATACATGTTATGCAAGCCCTTCCAAGCCCCGTGACGACTTGGTAAATAATTGATGAGATTTGTTCTATTTGTTTTCTTTACGATTAGTCTCACACTTTCTACGCAGGCGAATGCCCTGCGCTTCTACTCCGCTGAAAAATATGAAGCTGCACGAGAAAGAGCCGTACAAGAAGCTAAAGATGGCGATCTCACAGGGTCTTTAAAAAGTCTATCGCGATTGCTTAAGCTAGAACCTGATAATCAAGGTGCGCTTTATGATTACATTACTATTTTGGTCTGGAATGAAGAAAATCAAAAAGCCTTAGAACAGCTACCAAAAATAACCCCGACGGTTGCGCCGGAATATGTGCTGCGAGCACTTGTAACAGCAGCTAGAAAAGTACAGGATGAAAGCACACTTGATCGCTTGATCAAGGTTTATGTACATCGTTATGCAGTTGTTCCTGAAGATACCCCTGTATTAATCAGTGGCAAAAGTATGCATGAAGTCGCTGAGGTCGCCGCCCAAAATGATCTGTATTTAGTTTCTCTGAGCATATTAAAACAGCTTTATCAAAATGCCCCAGAAGATCAAAATATCTTAGCGGATTATCTTGTCATACTGACAAAAATGGGCAGAGATCATTTAGCATTAACATTACTGCCAAAACTAGATCTAGCTGCGGCTAACGATAATGTTATTACGGCATTGATTGGCAGTGCTAATCGTCTGGATGAAGCAGCGATCGTAGACGAGCTCAATGCTGCTCATCTTAATAATAATGATGCTAGCAATAATGTCAGGATAAGCCATGATGAAAAATTTGAAGCAGCAATAGATAAAGCTGTTCAAGAGGCTAAAAATGGTCATCTTTCCACTGCAATAACAAGCCTATCAAGCTTGCTTGAAATTGAACCCGATAACCAGCGTATTCTTTATGATTACATCACCATTCTGGTGTGGAATGAAAACGATAAACAAGCGCTTAATCAGTTGTCAAAAATAGAATTAGAGCTCGCACCAGAATATGTTTTAAGGTCACTTGCAAGAGCGGCTAATAATGAGAAAAATAAACATATTGTTGATGAAGTTGTGAAAACTTATATGCAACGTTATTCATTTGTGCCCGACGATGCACCTGAGTTAGTTAGTGGCAAAAGTTTGCTCGAAGTTGCAGGGATCGCCGCTAGAGGAGATCTATATTTTGTTTCTTTGAGCATCTTAGAACAGCTTTACCAACAAAATCCACACGACCAAACTATTTTAGACGATTACATCATTATCCTCGCCAAAGCGGGTAATTATGATGAGGCATTAAATTTGATGCCCGAACTTAACTTAAAAAAGGCAAACTCTGAAGTTATAGCGGCATTGATTAGTTCTGCCAGCCATCTAAACGATACAAAAACATTAGATGAACTCAATGAGCTATATGAAAGCAAGTTCGCTTCAAAAAGCACTGATCAAGCAACAACGGATGTTCCTGAAACATCACAAACTGAATTATCACCAGTAGCGACTAAACAGGATAAAAAAGAGGCGGCTCAGCCCAGTAAACAATTAAAGAGTTCAACTGAGCCTAAAGTCATTGAAAAAACCATTGCTACAAAGGTAGCTACACCACAAGAGACGACGATTCGGCTAGCTACAAAATTGGTGGATGAAAATAACTATGAACAAGCTTATAAACTTTTAATTCCTATGTACTTGGATGGATATAAATCGGAGGAATTTTTAATTTTAATGGCTCGGTTATTTTCTCGGATAGGGCAACATATTCGATCGGCTGGAGTTTTTAAACAGTTAGTTGAATTAGCACCTGATAGTGATCGCTACAAAAAAGAATTGATTTTACAACTGTCTTACGCCAGTGCGACTCATCTTGCACTTGAAGAGCTAGCAGCAAAACCAATGCTGATTAACCAGGCAGATACTCAAGCAATGGAGCTTGATGGTGAAGTACAAAAATTACGCTGGAGCCAATATAAACTTGCTGACGATGTTGATGAAAAAAACGTTCTGGCTGAAATAACAAACGCAATACATCATCATTTGTCGATATTAGATGACACCAGTGACAAAAACACCATAGCCCGGACGACGGCTGATTATATTATGGCGCTGTACTTGAGCGGTGAAACTAAAAAAGTGATCTCAGAATATGAACGATCTCAGTCCGAAAATATTGAATTAGCCGCCTATGCATTAATTGCCGTTGCCGATAGTTATTTGTCAGAGTATCAAGCGGATAGTGCTGTTGAAATGTATTTATCTTTGTTGCAACAAACACCAAACAATTTTGAACTTCAACGCTCTCTTTTTTATGCTTACTCAGATGCAGGAGAATATGATTTAGCACTTGAGTTAGCAACAAGTTTGGCTGAGAAGGCACCCTTATGGCGAAAAGATCACTCGGGTGAAATAGTTAAAAGCAATGAAGAAAAACTTAGTGCAACTATTCTATTGGCTAATGCTTATGCCTTTCGAGATGATCTGACTCAAGCTCAAATAAATTTAGAAAAGCTTCGACAACAAGCTCCTTACAATGCTGAAATCAGGGCCAATTTATCGACAATTTATCGTTGGCGAGGATGGCCCGAAAAAGCCTATAAAGAAGCGGCTATAGCTCGAACTATAAATACTGAAGATCAATATATACAGTTAGTTAATGCAAGAGCGTTGATGGATATGCAGGATTACCAAGCTGCTGAGGACGTTATTCAACAATTAAATAACAATACTGCGATAGCGAATAATTCGCTGATAGAACTTAATAAAGATTGGGATGAACGTAATAAAAGAGAGTTTTATTCTCGTTTTGAAGTGGGTAGCAGCACACCAAAGTCTGGCGATGTTAATAATAGTAATTTTGGTTCTTCAGATCTAAGCCTTGAATCTTATCTTTATGACAAAACTCACCAGCATTATTATCGACCATTTATCCATCAATATTATGCTGAAGCGGACTTTGATGAAGGAAAAGGAAGGTATGAGCGTATCGGTATTGGCGTTGAGTATAAAAAGAAGAAAAACCTGCTATTAACAGAGTTAAGCCAAAGCTATGAAGGTGAATCAGAGATAGGTCTGTCAGTAAAAGGCCAACATGATGTGAGTGATTATTTGAAACTGAGTTATGGTTTTGATTCCAGAAGTACAAAAGTACCGATTAGAGCCAATTTCCATGATATTACGGGTAAGGACTATACGCTGGGACTTACTTATAGACTGCATGATTTAACACAAGTGTCTGGTGGTATTGAGTACCTAAATTATACTGATGGCAATGAAAGAAAAACGGGTTCAGTAACTGCGACTCATCGAATAATTAATAAACCCTATTACAAAATGACGTTACGCCCAGCTGTTTACTATGCAACTAATTCGTCATCGACAGGTCCTTATTTTAGCCCTGAAAGGGTGAGTGAAACGAACTTGAGTGTTGATAATGAATGGTTAACTTATCGTCGACACAACTTAAACTTCATACAGCGATTAGAGCTTAATGTAGGCCTTAATAATCAAAAGGGGTATTCTAATCACACAACAAATGCGATTGTCTATCAGCATGAGTGGGCCATAGAAAAATCGTTATACATTACTTATGGCATTAAGTACGCTAAAAATTACTATGATGGTGATAGAGAAGATAGAAAATCTTTCTTTTCATCACTAAATTGGTAACAGCGATGCGTTTATTAGGAATATTAGATGGATAATAAGATTCGTCAGATTATATTGCTAGTTTCCATTTTGTTTACACCTATGGTGCAAGCAACAGCTGCGCTTACGGCTATTTGTTATCACGATGTGAAAATAATCGATCAAGGTGATTTGGATGTTGATCAGTATGCAATTAGTCCCGAACATCTACTGGCACAATTTGAATATATCAAAGCTAATAACTTTAGCCCGGTCAGCATTGATGACCTTATCAATGCACAAAAAGGTAACGCTCCATTACCAGAAAAAGCGGTGCTATTAAGCTTTGATGATGGTTATATAAGCTTTTATAGCGAAGTTTATCCCTTACTCCGTTTATATAATTATCCAGCGGTTCTTGCAGTTGTTGGCAGTTGGTTGGAAACATCAGAAAATGAAGCGGTAACCTATGGCAATACACAATTAGACCGAGCCGAATTTTTAAGCTGGCGGCAAATGAAGGAAATGCAGTCCTCAGGCTTAGTTGAAATTGCATCACATTCATATGATTTACATCGGGGCATTCAAGGTAATCCAAGTGGCAATACTCAACCTGCTGCCGTCACCCGTTATTATGATCAAACAACAAAACAATATGAAAGTGATGCTGTGTATCTGGAACGTATTACGCAAGATCTAACGTCAAACTCATTGTTAATAGAAAAACATTTAGGTGCTAAACCCAGAGTGATGGTGTGGCCATATGGTGCTTATAGCCGAGAAACAAAAACTATAGCTGCTGAACTAGGCATGGAAATAAATTTCACTTTAGTTGAAGATAAAATAACTGATTTAAATGATCTGACTGAAGTTCATAGAACGATTATTGGTGCAAACCCAAAACCATCTGATTTTGCTTATCTACTCAATAAAGAGATAGAACAAGATCCCACAAGAATGATGCATATTGATCTTGATTATGTCTTTGATGACAACCAACAACAACTCGAGAAAAATTTAGATTTGTTGATTGAACGAGTCCATCAAATGGATATCAATACTGTTTATTTACAAGCGTTTGCAGATGATGATGGTGATGGCAATGTGGATGCCTTATATTTTCCAAATCGTCATTTACCGGTCAGATCAGACTTATTCAATCGCGTAGCTTGGCAATTGAGAACCAGAGCCTCTGTAGATGTTTATGCTTGGATGCCTGTGATGGCCTTTGACTTTGGTGAAGAGACTTTTTCAGAATTAGGGGTGAAGGAATATAAAGATGGCAAACTTCGTAGTACGGAAGCCGCTTATCGACGGCTTAGCCCCTTTAATATAAAAGCCAGAACATTGATCAATGAAATCTATGCTGATTTAGGCAAGTATTCAAAAATTCAGGGTTTACTGTTTCATGATGATGCTTACTTTACTGATTTTGAAGATTTTAGTGCTGATGCGATGGAGTGGTATGCCTTACACCAAATTAAAGAAAATCCTGAGGACATACTCAATAACCCTGAGTTGAACAACAAGCTGTCAGAAATAAAAACAGATTTTCTTATTGATTTCACGCTTGAACTTGCAGAAACAGTGCGTCAATACCAACCCACGATTCTAACTGCCCGAAATATGTATGCGAGACCCGTTATTGCTGTTGAAAGTGAACTATGGTTTGCTCAAAATCTTGAAAAATTTATTACTGCTTATGATACGACGGCGATTATGGCGATGCCTTATATGGAAAAAGCAGAAGATCCTGCTCTTTGGTTAGCCGAATTAGTGGAGGTGGTTTCTGAGCGAGAAACCCAGCTTAAAAAAACGAGTGATGCTGAAGACTTAGGCAAGGTGCTTTTTGAATTACAGGCACTGAACTGGGAGGATGGTGAATATATCAATGCAGATATACTTCATAGTCAAATCAGTTATTTATTGGAAAATGGCGTTAATAATATAGGGTATTACCCAGATGATTTTTTACAAAACCAGCCTGATATAACAACAATAAAATCTATCTTTTCATTGCGTACATTTCCCTATCAACGACAATAAATAAAAAGAATTTATATGCATATTATCAATTCGACCCTCACCTATTTACATGACTTTGCTTTTTACTATCCTTTCTTTATGGCGTATTTATGGATGCTTGGTGCCATTTATTATCGTGTAATGTGGGAGAACAAACAAAAAAGGAAAATTGATGATCCACCTATGCTGGATCTTGAACCTCCGGTTTCGATATTAGTTCCTTGCCATAATGAAGGTGCCAATGTTTTAGATACAGTCGATTTTCTACTCAATCAAGAATATTCTAACTTTGAAGTCATCGCCATTAACGATGGCAGCACGGATAATACCGGTGAATTATTAGATCAGCTTGAATCAAAACACGAGCATTTAAGAGTCATTCATCTTGCCTCAAACCAAGGCAAGGCGATGGCACTTAAAACTGCAACTTTATTAGCAAAAAGTGAATATCTGCTTTGTGTGGATGGTGATGCTTTATTAGATAAATATGCTACACGCTGGATGATTAGGCACCTTGTTAAAAGACCTAATGTCGGTGCTGTAACAGGTAACCCACGCATTCGGAACCGCACCGGTATTTTGGGGAAGATTCAGGTGGGTGAATTCTCGGCTATCATTGGCCTTATAAAACGTGCACAACGTATTTATGGCAGAATTTTTACCGCTTCAGGAGTCATCGTCGCCTTTCGAAAAACAGCGCTTCATGAGATAGGTTATTGGAATAATGACATGGTGACCGAAGATATAGATATCAGCTGGCGCTTACAGTTAAATCACTGGCAAATCTTTTTTGAACCTAATGCACTTTGTTGGATCTTAATGCCTGAAACTTTATCTGGTTTATTTCATCAACGAGTTCGCTGGGCACAAGGTGGAGCAGAAACATTCTTTCGCCACTTCAATCATTTATTTCAATGGCGGTCCAGACGAATGTGGCTGATTATGATGGAATATCTGACAAGTGTGGTATGGAGTTATACGATCCTAATCATAGTTGCTATTTGGATCATGCAACAGTTTTACAATATTTCGGACTTGGTGTCGGTAGAAGGTTTATTGCCAGGTTGGGCGGGTACGCTACTCATATTTACAGGTCTTTTTCAGTTCACACTCAGTGTCATCATTGACTCAAGATTTGAGCGTAACCTTCACAGGAATATCTTTTGGATGATTTGGTTCCCGATGAGTTATTGGATGATCAATATGTTTGCAACAGTTGTAGGTTTTCCAAAAGCTATCCTAAAAAAACAAGGTCAAAGGGCGACTTGGATCAGTCCAGATAGAGGGATTCATCAATGAAATCGCTGATAATCGACAGCCCCAAGCAACTTAATCTTCGACAGAAATATGCTCATAATATCTTTAGATTTTTACTGGCACTGACATGGTTTTATTGTTTGGTTCCAGTATTAACATTCATTAACTGGTTTCTTGCTTACACTTTCTTTGAACAAAATTTTATTTTGCTAGAGGGTTATAAAGAGTATCAATCTTCCACAACATTGGCTTATCTTACTGTGATTGCTGCAATGATTATTTGGATAATATTGTGGGTGAACTTAAAAAAAGTATTAGACGTAAAAGGCGTAGGAAAAGAACATCTAGCGCCTGTTTCAATTGCTGAGATAAGTGGCTATTTTAATATCGAACAAAATAAAGTTGCTGAATATCAAAAATGTAAAAATACGGAAGTTCACTTCGACCAAGATGGCAATATCACCGAGCTAAAGCAACGTTGAATTTTATTGTTCAATATCAGTAAGCTAACAGCTTAAACGTGCTGTGAATCACCAGCGCTTTTCTACTCGCTAATTCTAAAGTACATAAATAAGTCTTGTTTGGTTACAGGACAAATAATCATGAAAATAGCTCAAATATTATATGTGGCCTGCAGTAGCTAAGATTCTAAAAGAGCATAAATTGAACATAAATACCGGCTAGACTTTACGATTGTTAAATGAAACACGAATATAACAACGATAGCTTACCCAGTCAGCGTCATTGATATGGACCAGGCTAGATTCGTGTTTTAGAAGAGTCGAATAAGGGAAAAGTAATGTTTGTAACACAAGACTCACCATTAAATGGTGAGATCGGACAGCAATTAGAAAGGGCACTTTTATATATAGACGATCATCTACAAGAGCAAATTACGGTCAAGCAAGTTGCTCGTTTTGCAGCTATGTCTAGCTTTCATTTTCAGCGTTTGTTCAGTGTTTATCTGGGTGAAACGCTGAGTGAGTATGTATTACGCCGGCGTTTGGATTTTGCTGCAAAAACGATTATTTACCATAAAAAAATGAGCTTGCTAGAGCTTGCATTAAGCTTAGAATTTGAAACACATGTTGCGTTTACTCGTGCTTTTAAGAAACAGTTCAATATTACCCCAAGTTCATATAGAAATTGCCCAAACAAAGCCAAATTGCTCAAAGATAAGTCCAGAAGTCCTAGTTATTCGAGATCTAAAAAAAGTAAAGCTATCGACGTAACGGTAAAAGGTTTACCCACTTTATGGTTTAATCATAAATGTACTAATGGTGCTATTGATGGCGGGGTATTTAAAGATAGTGGTCATCAGATTAGCGGTGATTTTAATGAGCTATTAAACAAAAACGATCCCAAGTTGTATGGTTTGGCGACATCATCGTCAACGATGACGCATAGCATTAATGCACGATCTGTTTCTTTGTTGTATGGTGGCTTATACAGTGATAAACAAGGTGATGTTTTAAGTGATGAGGACTGGTTAGAGATTGATGCTGGTTTATGGGCTGTTTGCTGCCATAAGGGTAGCTATGAATATTTATCTCGTACTTGGATGAATTTTATTCATTCATGGCTACCAAAATCAGGATATGCACTTCGAGAGTCTGCCGCTTTTGAGCTTTATCAAGACATTCCGGATAAGCTAATAAAATTTGATAAGCTGTTAACATTGATTTATTTGCCTATCAAAAAAGCATAATAAGCATTCTAAATGATTTTAAAATGATAACTGGTTCAAAAAAACAATTACAATAAACCTTTAAGCTTTCGTTCCGAAAAGCATGAATTGAACAATTTGGTTTTGACCTAAATGTAAATTTATTTCTAAACTTACATAAGGAACAGTGTTCTTAGTTACGAAGGTAATGCAAGGTATGAGCGGTAGAATTAGGCAGCAATTAGAAAAATCACTACAATATATTGATGCACATTTAGGCGAAAAAATTACGGTTTATGAAGTGGCCGATGTGGCATGCATCTCTATCTTTCACTTTCAGCGATTGTTCAGTGCTTATATAGGTGAAACGGTAAGCCAATATATATTACATCGGCGTTTAGAGCTGGCAGCGCAAACAATTGTTAATCAAGAAAAGTTAAGACTAGCTGATCTTGCACGCAAATCTGGTTTTGAAACGCATAGTGCATTTTCTCGCGCTTTTAAGAAACATTTTAATGTTAGCCCAAGTGAGTTTCGAAACTCCCCAGAGAGCGCCAAACTAAGTAGTGACACAGCACGCCCATTTCTTAATACCGCTGCACCTAAAAACACAAGCATAGACGTCAAAGTCGTAGATCTAGCAACACATTGGTTCAATTATAAAAGTGTTGAAATATTATCTGAGGATACAGATTTTCATGAAAGTGTTTTATTGATCGCAGCCGACATGAAGACATTTTTAGATATAGGCAAACCTCACCTTTTTGGTACAGCAACAACCCGTTCTTCTGGCCAAGTACCTAGAGTACAAAACTTAGAAGATCTTTTGTATGGCGCTGTTTACAGTAAAAAAGGCGATGATGACTGGAGTGATTCTTGGTTAGAGTTAGATGCTGGCCTGTGGGCGGTATGTACACATAAGGGACATTATGAATATTCCTATCAGACTTGGAATAATTTGCTACGCTCATGGTTGTCGGAATCAGATTTTGAGCTTCGAGATACGATTCCTTTTCAGCGTTATTTAAATCCACCCTGGACATTTAAAAATAGTGATGATTGGTTAGCAGAAATTTATTTACCAATTAAAAAAGCATAATCGGAACACCAATTCGAGTTAAAAGTGATAACTAGTTCAAAAGACTAAGTGCGAAAAGCCTTTAAACTTTCCCCCCGAAACGCATGAATTGAATAATTTTGGCTTAGACCTGATTGCGTACCTTTTTCAAAAATAAGGACATTCTGGAATGTTTGATAGATTTATTTGTATTAAGACTAGTTTCCCTAAATTCTTTTCATCGACGTTAATAGCGACTATAGGTTTAATTGCCAACCTAGTTTTAGTTCAGAGTGTTAATGCCGCCGAGAGTGTTTCATCGTCCTTAGCTATTCCGGTGGATAATATTGAGAGTGTTTCTCCTGCCCCAGGCAGTACAGATATCGATCCCAATAACACGACCTTAATTCTAAATTATCCTGCGCCAGCCGATTATGACTGGACCTATAAAAATGCTTTGACCATTCATAATTTAGATACCGGCGAACAAGTATTTGAAATAGACCCAGATAAAACTCATAGTCAACAAGGTTTGAAATCTTTTACGCTTATACTTGATGAGGGTGTACTAGAAAGTGGCAGTCGTTATGGAGTAACCGTTGATTATCGTTTTGCCATTGTGAATAAAGCCCCATGGAAATCTGGAGAAATTAAACAAGGACAATGGACATTTAAAACTTCAGGTGTTTCAGCTACTGAACAAGCAGCTCAGGCTGAAGCCGATAGGTTAGCTGAGCTAGCAAGAGTAAAAGCCGAGCAAGAAGCTCAGGCAGAAGCCGATAGATTAGCCGAGCTAGCAAGAGTAAAAGCCGAACAAGAAGCTCAGGCCGAAGCCGATAGATTAGCCGAGCTAGCAAGAGTAAAAGCCGAGCAAGAAGCTCAGGCCGAAGCCGATAGATTAGCCGAGCTAGCAAGAGTAAAAGCCCAACCTCAGGCAGCAACGCCAGTTTCTTTAACTCCAGCTGTAGATAATATAGTCGCTGTTTATCCTGCTTCAGGCAGTACGAATATTGATCCAGCTAATACCACACTCGTTTTGCAATATGCGGATGAAGCGGATTATGAATGGACACATAACAGTGCTTTAACGATTCATAATTTAGATACCGGTGAGCAGGTCTTTAGCCTAGATCCTACTAAAAGCCACCCACAACAACATTTGAAATCTCTTACTATTGCTCTTGATACGGGCGTATTAGAAAGCGGTAGTCGCTATAGTGTGACAGTAGATTATCGTTTTGCCATTGTGAATAAAGCCCCATGGAAATCTGGAGAAATTAAACAAGGACAATGGACATTTAAAAC
>ENA-ORXI01001003-ORXI01001003.1-sediment-metagenome-genome-assembly--contig:-NODE-1003-length-22936-cov-13.060414_pt1 | contig 22936 bp, 11 predicted proteins | sample MGYA00237861_ERZ511468 | MGnify/ENA primary metagenome ERZ511468 (study PRJEB26299, sample SAMN06266213) | sediment metagenome | isolation source: Hudson Canyon methane seep mesocosm | place...
CTACTCGAATAGCTTCTTTGGCTACTGTACTCGACCCAAATCCCGTAACGGTATGCTTACCATGCCCCGCCATCATTTGTGTTTCAAAACGATATAAACCAATTTGCCCTGAACTCCCTTTAGCCACTAAATGAACAACACCTGGGTTAGCTAGTCCTTCAGGAATTAGTTTACTCCCCCCTTGTTCAGGTACATTAACAAAAATCTCTTCTAATGATTCATTATCAATATAACTAAAATGCACATCAAAGAACTCCATTCCCCCTATTTTTTTTAGTTGCTCTTTAATTCTTCGCCTAACTTCCAATGCATAAACCAAACACTCTCTGACATCTTCCTTTTCAAATTGATTATCTGGATGAAGAAGCTTTAACAATCCTGATGTCGTACGTCTAACTGCAATGACATCGCGTTGATTCAGGTTATTACCTAACTTAAAAAACTTATCAATGGCATCAGCAAAATTTCGTTTACGCATTTCTCGCATATATTCAGCAAGATAATCCGTAATCAAACCATACCTATTAGTAAAAAACTCAGGACGCATCTTTGGAATTTCCCAGCCAGGTATATAGGCATGGAAACGATCAAAAAAGGCCGTATCAATCATTGCAGCAGGAAAAGGCGCTAACAAATGACTGGTTTTAACTAAGGTTTCAACACTTTGATTAATATTACCGATAAACACCATTGATGCACTGGCTTCAATAGAATCACGCCCTCTAGAAAATGAACCTGATGCCATATAATCTTTCATGATTTGTATGCCATCATTATCATGAAAGTTAATACCGGCAACTTCATCAAATGCAACAATATCCCATAATCCGACCAACCCAACTTTACGACTACTCATGTTATAAAACAAATTAGCAACCGTCGTCTGCCCGCCTGATACTAATAGACTATTGGGTGAACACTCTTTATAAACATGACTTTTACCTGTCCCTCTAGGACCTAATTCACAAACATTGTAATTATTTTCTACAAAAGGAATCATTCTTGCGAGCAAATGCCATTTAACCCGCTGCTCTAAATTAGTTGGCTCCATGCCTATTGAGCGTAATAATAAATCTAACCACTCCATCGTCGTAAACTGTTTACGACCTGTAAACAGTTCGTCCATATCCATATTAGGCATCTGGATAGGCTTCAAAGTCATAATAGAAAAAGGTGAAGCTTTCTGCCCTTCCTCAAAGAAATATTGCACCGTGATGATGCACCAAATACCACCCGTAAATAGCTTCTCGTTTTCTTTAACTATATTTACAGGAACAAAAGCATTATTAAGTCCAAGATTAGACAAATTTGCTTCATAGATATCTTTAGACTGATTCAGTTTTACACTGACTTTATCAATCACTTTATAAGTGCCGCGTTCGCGAATCAGTGATTTCACTTTTTCAGCTTCATCAGAACGCACGTAGTTTTCAGCTAAAATCTTTTTAACGTTTTCCAGACCTTCACTAACCACCTCGTCATCGTCAGAAGCACAGTACATTCCGAGCAGGTATTCCAAAACGTAAACAGGGACATTAACCCCTTCTTTTAGCTGTTTAGTTAAATCCTTTCTGACAACACGGCCTTTAAAGTGTTGATTGAGCAAATCATCAAGATCCTTATCAACTACTGTATTTTTTTCGTTTTCCAAAATATCGTCCATCGTTTCACTCATTAGAAAAAGTCATCTTGAAATGCCAAATCAATCGTCACGGCATATTGATTGTATCTTGTCTGTGTCTCTGTATTTTCCAACACTAAACTATAAGATGCATGACGTTCAAACTGAGAACCTATTAACTTCAACCTGACATCCCTACTACGTTCATCCATAGATTGGCTTTGACTATCAAACTTTATTGTTTCGCGGCTTGATACCGTTTTCCCATCCTTATCAACAATAAAAATATCCACCTGTCTAGCTACTAATCGTTCACCAACTGGCTCTGTCTGAATAAAGCTAATCTTATCAATATTATTCACAATCTTAATCGGCTGGGTTTTAACCACCACCCCAACAGGCTGTTTCTCATGCTGAACCATTTTTTCGCCGCGCAAAGCTGATACCGCAATCATAGGCACACATACCTCCTGTAACATGGCACCACCATGGACGAATCTTGCTCCACCAATAAAATGAAACCGCTGAGCACCTTTAGGAATTAAAAATTCAGTTTCACCACTACCATTTGCCGTATCAGCAATTAGTCCTTTCCAACAAGATTCATTTGCTAACAATGATTCACCAATAATATAACGTTTTTTAGCTTCTATTGTTCCTATTGGTTTTGTAGGTAAAACCGTTTTATCTGCTTTAGTTAATGCTTTCTGTTGAAACAAAAAGCCATGATCAGCCGTTAACAATACTCTGCTACCATTTAAACGATTGATCACACGTCCGACTAAATCCTTTAATTCTTCAATAGCAGTACGACAAGCTTCAAATGTTTTTTCTTCAGTAGATAATTTATCCCCAATAGCATCAATTGTGTCGTGATAAATATAAACTACATTTGCACCCTTAATATTTTCCCTACCATCTTGGTTACTCCAACTCATCAATTCTTTTGAACTGACCGCCATACCTTTAACTTTTTCTAAAATAGTGTTTCGATTATCCAGTCCTTGAGTCGATTGACCATCAACATACACAGCTGAGCCTTGCCCAGATTCATAAGACAGCTCTTGATGTGGCAATAATGCAGCCATTCCTAATTGAGTATAACTTGGCAAAACACCTAACTGCGTCCCTAGCTCCGCTTTAAAACGCTTTTCAGCATTAATACTTAAAGTTAGTTCTTGAGCTACTTCATAACGTAAAGCATCTGAAATAATGACAAATAACCGCTTCGTCTGTTTTGATCTTAACCGAGATACAACCTGTGCTTCATAAAATCGATGCTGTTGAGAAACACCTTCAATTTTCCAGTTTCCTAATAATTGCTCAGACTCTACTAAACGATCCCAGCCCAAGCCCAGTTCATACAAATACCAATGCGTGTATAAATTTTCAACCTCATCATCAAGCTGCCGTAATATATCAGCTCCTTTGCTTAATACTGAAGCGACATGCTCATTAAACAATCTGTAAGCCTGATCAAATAAATAAAGCTCATTAACATAAGCCTCATACATAGATTGACTTGAATCATAATGAAAACCATCGACAAACTGCTGACGTAAATAAAACAGTTGTTCTGCATTACGTAGCGCCTCATAAATAGCGGTATATTCCTTACGGGACAAACACCAGTGACTGACCAATCGCCGCGAAAGCAGCCTATCAAACTGTACTCTATCCAGTTTATGACTAGGATCTAATAAATCACCCACTAGCCCTCTAATAATTGCTTGTTCAACTACTTCAAAAGTATCACATTCCATTATTTGAACAGGGTGATACGATTTACAGCGTGTATCAACTTCCAGCTGTTGGCCAATAATTTTAGAAATAACATCATGAGATTCAGCGAAACTACGACTATCTCGCCATCCCGTCATAAAAGCTAAAGCTGTTGCCCTGCCCGATCCTGTTTTTAAAACATTATTTAACAACCAATCCCTATCATCCGCATCAATCTGGCTCCAAAATTCAGTACAAAATAGTTTTAAAACAAAATCTTCTATAGAGGGTTGAGCACTTTCATAACTAAATTGTGATTCCAGTTCCAACCAAAACGAATCTAATAAACCAAACTTCTCACATTGCAATACCAACTCAATATCATTACTTCCAGCTAACAAGGCCTCAGAATAACTTTTAACTAATTGAAAAATAATATCGGTTAATGAAGCAGAATCTGCTTTAATCACAACAGCCATCATTTTTCGATCTAAAGAGGCTTCAGTTTCATCCTCAGTCACAAATCGTTTTAATGCTGCCAGCCGTTGTTTATTAGTAAAAAAGCTTTCTCTTTTACGAATATGGCCGCGTAATGCCATTTTGGGTATGCCTAGTTCGTTTAATAACATAGAACTAGCATCAGCAAAAAACTGCTCACTGTATAAACGAATATCTAACAACCAATCCCTTTCAGCTTCAGGCTCAGAATAAGGAAAATATAATAAAAATTGATTAGCAGGTTCATCCAATTCGATACGCTTTTTAGTTTCAAATACCGAAACATTAGACATATCCAACAAAGTGACATCATCAATAGTTATTGCAGTTATTTCTTCAGAAAAACTCTGCTCTGGGTCATACCAAAAAACCAAGCGGCTTTGCTTAAATTTGGCTTCAATGCCTTTTGTTAACTGATCTATTTGCATAACCACTCCTTATCTATCTTCATTCATCACATTCCAGTTCGTAACTAAAGCAGTTATTACAATCACTGCTTGTTAATTGGCATGGTAATTTGCTCATGGATATTGTCAAACAGCTAGCATCATCTCTAAGCTGTTCCCATGTAGTTTCTTCTTCGATATGTTCAGCCCAATAGCCATCAGTACAGAGAACCCATTCCCCATCTTGAGGCGCATCAACAGTAATTATTTCAGGTTGGACAAACCGCTTAGCATTAAGAGAATGCGTTAAGGTATGACGAGTCATTAAGTCTTTTTTGACATCACCTAAAGAATCATCAAATGTAGTTAATAATGTATGCGTTTTTGTTAGCCATTTAGTATCACTAGAAACCAATCCTAAACGACAATCTCCGCAAACTAGCACCTGACTTTCTTGAGTATTTTTGTTATAGATTATCGCAATATAACTTGCTGTTTCATGGAGGAACTGATGTCTTAATTGTTTTTGCGTATTTCGCATTATATTAAGTAAATCCTCCGTTGCTGGACACGCCCCTGTACTCAAAACTGAACTTGCTATGGTTTCTGCCCAGTAACAAGCAAACTGATTACTTTTATCAGTTTTCTCAACAGCATCTACCACTATGGCAAAGAAAAAAGTTGTTCCATTAATAACGCCGACTGCATCACTATTAAATTTTCGCTCATTTCCCTTGCGGCTATTCCATTGACAATACATTACTTCTTAAACCCTACAACAGATTCTAATCGACTAAAAACCAGATCTTCTCTATCTTTATCATTTAACGCTGTACTTTGAATCGCATATTCAAAGTCTCTATTAACCAGCAATACCTCTATCTGGTTTGATATATAAAACTGTAACTCTTCAGATGACTGTTTTATTTCACCAACCAACTCTTTTCTACCACTAAATAAATTGAGAAAATCTTCTATGTCACGACTTTCAAGTGGATCACTCTTCCCTCGACCTAAATAAGCTTCCAGTTTTGTAACGATAAAAAAGACTGGTGTGACTAATTTAATAGTTATCTCAGTTGTTAACTGATAATCTTCTGCCGTATTAAACGCCTGTCTATACCACCGATTACTGAAACCCAAAATACTCTCATCATCAGGCATAAAATCAACACGTAACTCTCCAAGTTTCATCGCACAAATAGGGTCATCAACATCAGGATTTTCTTTAAAATTACGCGAACTTAGTTCTTCTTGTAATTCATAGTAGGGGGAAATACCTAGTACATGAATAATTAAATCTACATCGTCAGTATGACGGACTTGTTCCTTAGTAAATGCGTCCGTCAATAGTAGACTCGTAGTACAACCACCAACAAATACCATTTTCTGACATAGCTTAGTACCCAACGCAACTGCTACATTAATAAGCATCTCACGATGAACATTAGCATTATTCATTGTGATACTCCCAATCGTTTTGCTAATAAATCAGTCGCAAGGTTTCGCTCTCGGGGTTGACCTATTCGAATAGCATCAACTAATGCCAAGAAAGCATATAACTCAGCATCACGACGAACAGCATAAGTGACAAACTTAAATAATGGTTCCACAGTTTGTCCTTTAGTCTTACCCTGTGCATCAGGCCATACAGGTAATAAGTCCCCAGTACTGATTAATTTACCTTCCAAAATAGGTGCAGCTAATGAAGTTGTAATACCTCGTGTAACAGCACCAAGTTTTGCAGGAAAAACATATTTCAATCCATAAACAATGAACTCTAAAAGTGCTTTTGCATGAACTCGAGGAAGGTCTGACTGCCGATCACGTTTTGCCAACCCCACATCAAAACATCGTCTCAATGCTAAATTGACCTGTGATTTACTAATACCTGTTGATAAGGCAAGCGAGCGAGTACTATATTGGCTAATAATATAATCATCTGCATTCATAGATTGATGATAAAAACCATGCTGATCGTCATCACCACCGATGACATCTACTTCCCAATCTATCCAATTGCTATCAATAGGAGGTAGAATGCCTTTTTCTCGTTTATGCAAACATTCTAGTTTTAATAGTAATCCAATATCCTGACTTTTCATTTTTAAACCAACTCATACGCCCCAAAAACCAGGACACGGGACAACTATCCTAAAATAATAGCCTTCTGTCAATCACTTATTTCACAGTATAGACTTTAAATTCATTATAAATACTGTACTGGGGCTGGCGTGAAGACACCTCATCTCCATTGCTAGAAAGTGACCTCTCCCCCCAAGTAACCCAAACAAGCACCCTATTATTACTTGTTAAATACTCGTCCAGTAAGTCTTTTCTCAAATACAAAAATGAATCGAAATTACTATAGCTGTTTTTATTATTACCTAATAAACATGCAGCCATTTCACCATCAGGTGTATACATATTAAGTGACTGAGACTTTGTTCTTAAACCAAATTTATCAATAACACCTTTAGAAATGACTTTCAAAGAGCCTTTTGTCTCATCTCCAATATCCATTGAAATGCTACATACTGGAATGTAACAATCGATATATTCATCTCTAGGTCTTGTTATCGGGCGCTCTTCATCATCACTAAAATTTATTTTGATGCCACTTTTAGATTGAACAACGTTCATAACTGGTTGCTTAATAAAAACAGTTTCTTCGCCATTCTCAAACGTAAACTGGCTTGAACCTTCATCTATATTGCTATTTGACCAACTTATTTCTCTAAAAGAGATGTCGTGATTTTCAGTTATTTCTGGGAGTATATGAGACGAAAACTCCTGCTTAGAAAATTTTTCACTAATTCGTGGGAAATCTTCTTTTTTGATAAAATATCCCTTAACAACACAGAATATTTTTCTTCCTATTATTTTATCGTCTCTATCTGCAACACCATCAAGAAGAATCCAATTTTCATTAGCTTCAGGACTGTACTCTAGATACTTACCCATTGGCGGTGGGACTTCAGTTTTAATCCATTCATCATCAGACTTAACATCTAAAGATAATAAATCTTCTTTAACCAAGTATTCAGAAGCAGCCTCAGTTAAAAAACTTATATCAATATCACTTGAAGACCTTAGCCACCAACATTCCAGATCTTCCTCATCACATAACTTACCAGTCATTTCATGGTAGGCAATCCAAGAATATTTCTTACCGTAACGATCTACTTTATTTTTTTCTATTCCCATTCTTCGATATGAGTGGGAAGATGATATTTGTTCATCTATTTCTTTAAAGTTTTTACCAGACCATCCTAAATCATGAACTCGCCACATCAATTGTGCTTTCACTTCTTTATAGCCATCGTGATCAAAGTCATACTCTCGTCTACTAGGAATAAGGCGCCCAATAGTTTTATTCTCAAAATCCATAAAAAAGGGATTATCAACCTTCTCAATTTCATCCATCTTTTGCCAAGAAATAGGATCTTTTAGCGTATAAGGTGTTTTGCTAATAGCAATTTCAGATTCATTAAATAAAGACGGATTACAATAATTAGCAAGCTCTATAATTCGTGAGCAATAATCCCGAATTTTAATATGCGTGGTATAACCGTTTTTACCATCAACAAAAAACAAATCAAATAGTTTTTTAGCAAAGCTAAAAACCTTTGCTTCACTCTCATCAGTTTTATCTACACCAATTACGCCATCAATCGCCACACCATAACTTGCAGCAAGCACTCTTTCAAATACATAAGCGTCATTAATTTCAGATGAAAATAGGCACAAATTGAACAAAGTACTTTCATCACCTCTTCCAAACCAATACAAAGCAGATGTCACATTATCTCTAAGCCTATGACTAGTCGATGTCAAAAACCACATAACCCATTTAGCTTTTAAAACATCTGACTCAGTGCGCTTTTTTAAATTATTCTGCCAGTCATTTGTTAGGCAATTTATATCTTCAATAGCAGCATCATGATTTTTTCTTATCCATTCAGTCCAATACAAATCTCTCTCAGCCATAGTCATCGAATTGAGCAACATGGTAAGGAAGTCTGCATTAATTGGATGAGGAGCAGAGCTTCGAGTAGCTTTTATTCTTTTGTATAAAGAAGCTCTAATATTTGGCTTACTTTCATATAATTTGACTAACGCCTTAATAGAGTCATCATCAATTTGAGCCCCTTCTAACTCAGTAATTAATAATAGTGCATTTTCTTTAAATTCCTCAGGCACCACTTTCCAAAGTTGAGTCCCGTAAAACTTAGAAGGAACTAACGATACTAAAGACCTAAAAATATCACTAGACAAGTGATGACTCTCATCACCAAAAAAGGCTTTTATCACATCTTCATTTTCAAACCAGTTCAGCTCTCGATCATTGGGATTACAACGTAACAAATAATCTGCAATTAAATACCCACCTAAAGCATCATATACAGGTGTAATAGTATAACTACTGGGCAAATCCCCAAGATTTCTAAAAATAATTCCTTCTTGTGCAAGTAAATTGACAATACTCGACTCCCATTCATTTACATCACTTATCAAATCACGGTAAGTTTTTTCATCAAACTCTCTACTCCCTGAAGCCCATAATTCTTGTCCCAAATAAAACAAAGCATTTTCAATATCGTCAACCCGATAAGAGCGTTGCAAGTTGGTCATACTTTCTATTCTTCGACAGGAATTTTGCAAGTATTTTGCAAACAATGGTGGTAATGAAGATGGAAAATAATCCACTTTGACTTCGTGCTTTCTATCAGGGTTTGTTGCTTCACAATATATTCTTAAAGTAAGAGGTCTCTTAAAAAAAGAAACAGGGAACTCAGTATCACCCGAATTTATTTTAAAATAGTGCAAATAACTATGTATGGCTTCGACTGTATTATCCCCAAAGCCGTTACTTTCAATTCTCCTTATCGACTCAGGTAACGCTGCTATAGCGAATGATTCGCGTTGATCAACATTTTGATATCGAAAATTATATCCCCTTGATAATTCGCCTGTTCTTAAAGTACATACCACCAAAACATTAGGGTATTCTTTTATTTGCTCCATTAGCTGTGCTAATGGGTCTTTCCAGCATCGTGGATCTTCAGCTTCATTTAAACCATCAATCACAATCGCTAATCTACATTTTGCTCTTTTGGCAGCTGAATCAACAGCAGCCAATAAACAATCAAAGGTATTGACTGCCACTCCATTAATTTTATAATTTCTTGCTAAATCATCTAAGCTGGAATGCCTAGTAAACTTCTTTCCTTGAATAAAAACACCACAGAGCCCCTTTTCATTAGTAGAAGAAATTTGTGCTGATAACTGAGTTTTCCCCCCACCTGCATCCGCCAAAATAGCCACAACACCTGTTGTCAATTGGCGCTTTACTGAATCAAAAAGTTCATTTGCTATTCGAATATCATCTATAACATTCGTGGCTTCTAAGGCAATCGATAGTTTATGCTTTCTCAATAGCCGAGGGAATGCAGTAAACTGAGGAGTTACGATTAAATCCTTATCTATTAGCCATTGGTGAATAATATCCAAATCACCATCAATTAATAAATCATGAAAATGCTGTAAAACATAAGAAAAATTCTGGCTGACATCCAGAAAAGATTGATAGTCATTATTAAATGGAGCGAGTTTATCTTCAAATTGCTTTATATGAGCCAAATAAAGCGCTAGTCTTTCTCCAATCTCAAGCATATTTTCCCAAGCAGTAGGAAAAGCTAACATTTGTTTAATTTTTCTTTCTGCACTCACTTCTTGGTGAACGGGAATCAACCATCGATCTTTAATCGGCTGAATAGCAATCTTATGCTGCTGTTCAAGATTTTCGGGTGTTAAGATCAACTCCTCAAAATATGTTTTTCTTAACATTAAAACAGAGCCATAAAGCCAATTATCAATCTCTTCTTCAGCCCATAAATGTAATGCAAAGTTATACTTAGACTCTAAACCTTCAAACCAGACTTGATCTTTTTTACTCAAAGTAAATGGAGTCCACAATACCCAATCAGTTAAATCAGGAACGTGTCTTACAGTCTTATTTAGAGAGTCAACTATATCTGCCTTACTTGAAGCTTTTAGGCTTTTATCCTGATTAAGCTCAAACCATTTACACTGCCACCCAAACCATCTTGATTTATCACCTAAGGCATCACAATCTTCTGTAAGGTCGATATGGTATTCAACACCAGGTTGATTCTTTAAAGCTTTAAATTTACCGTAACGCCCAAATTGACTTCTAACAATTCCTCTACACAAATTTTCAAAATTAATTCTTACATCACCCGATAAAGATTTAAAATTTGCCCAATTTAAAGCTGGCACAATTATTTACCCCCGACCATAATCTTCATCGGAATGCTCATGCGCAGAGTAAACTTCTACTTTTGCACCGTTATCAATAAATAGCTTCAAATATGCTGAAACGTCCGACTCATCAGTAGTTAATATTATTTTCTCACCCTTTACCTCTAATGATGAATCATACGAAAATTGTTCAAGCTCAATAGGAGTTAAAGTCCAGCACTTCACTTCTTTCAGTAAATCCATAACTTCATCAGAATACCTGCTTGTGTTGCTACCAACCTCGACTAGATCAGGCAATCGACTTATTAGCTTCTCAATTAAATCATTAACTTTATTAGCCTCTTTTGAGCTTTTAAACTTACCAATCATAACCAAATTCATTGAATGCTCTGAACTGTATGAATTCCAAATTTTCATAATTTTATTTCCTCATTACTGGAATCTAAAAGGGTTAAGGATTCCATAATATTCTTGTCTGCAATTGTAATTCCTTCAATATCAAATGATGTCCTTTTTAAACAGCCAGATGCATCAATATGAGCATACGACCTCAAACCAACCTCTTTACTCAAAGGTAAAATAACGGGGTAATCTGATTTGTACCGCTCACTAATAGATAAGTTTATTTTTCCATCATATTTCTCAACCCACTCTTGTAGCGTTTCGCGGGTAATTTTGTCGATACCAGAACCTTTACCAAAAGATTCTTCTGGCAACAATAAAAACTCCATTGCCCCATATTCCTCAGCTATTTTTATGGCTGCATCAATGTCTATAATGGTTTTACTATTAACAACAAAATTAATACCAAACCGTATCTTCCCTCTTAATAAAGAAAGTTTGGATAAAAATTCGAGAAAAGACCGCCCTCTTATTTCTTCATAAGTGCTACCCACACCATCCATACTTACTCTAATAAAGTTTAAATAAGGTGAAAGCCTCTCAATAAGGTTTAGATTTAAATTATGTGCATGTGTTGTCATTGTGATTGCTAATTGAGTCTGTTTAGAAGCAAACTCGCACAACTCGATCAGATCAGGATATAAAGTCGGTTCACCGCCACCAAAACCAACCCCAAAACAACCGTTTTGATCCAGCTCAATCAACCATTTTTTTAATTCAAGCAAATCTAATTGAGCCTTATATTTAGGCGCATAACAATGAGAGCAATTTAAATCACATTGATTAGTTAAAGCTATCGATACCTGTCTAGGTGCAAGCGACCATTTTTCTGGAGGCACACTCATTTCATCAAGCAATACATTAAAACCTGTTTCTCGTTGAAAAAAATGTACGCCATCAGGGCCAAACCGTATTTTTGACTTATTAGCCATAATTTATTTCACAGCCTTACCATGAACACCCTTAACCTCCGCCAACAAATCCCCAAACTTGCCATAATTCACTTTAACGCCATCATCTAAATCTAAACTGATGCGCATATCGGCAGTGTGTTTTAATTTATCGTCAAACTCACTGAGTTCGGTTTGTTTTTTCTCTAAAGCGGTGAGGGATTTTTTAAAGCGATTGCTTTCAGCTGTGCTGCTGGCATCTTGCATTTGCTTTTCTAATACCATGGCGGAAGCTTCGTATTTGCCTAGTAATGGCGTGACATACTCAGTACGCATTCTGGATAAAGTGCTTTCGTTGTAGCGATGTAAATACACCAGACATTCAAAGGCTTTTTGTTTGCCTGAACTGAATAGCCAGTAGATCGGGCGTTTTTTGTAGGTTTTTAGATGGTCTTTATAGAATTGAGTGGAGAGATAACGGCGGATGGTTTCTAAACTGGATTCACCGCTTTTGGCTTTGATGGCGTGCAGGCATAAGCTTTCGGCTACAAAGTCTAAATTCTGTTGAAGGTTCTCTTCACCCCAAACCACACGGACAAATTCACGGAACCGATGGGTGGCATCGTCTGCAAACCATTCTTGATCTGTGAGTGGAATTATACCGTCATCATCTGCTGGGAAGGTTTTGTATGCGTCTTGTTGTTCTAATTCGGTAAAGCCTTCATTGCCTGCATGGGCATAGACTAAGCCTTCTTGGTCTAGGGAATAGCGTCCCATCATGCAGCCTATGGCATAGCCAATCAGTTCAGCGAGGGTATCGGATTGAAAACGGTTTTCCAGTATTTCATCCGATAAGTTGCCACCATAGCGGTATTTAGGATTTACCGTTAGAGAAACCTTTTCCATCTCCACGTCAGAGGTAAGCTCACCTTCTAGCCCATAGTTATAAATAAATAATCTATTATTTTCAACCTCTAAACGTTCCATTTCTGAAGTAGCAGAGCTGTTCTCTTTTTGCCATGATTCATAAGTTAGTACTAATGACAATACACAATTATCATTCTCTAATTGGAAAAACTGACTACATTGAATTAATGGATTGCTAGAAAAATTATATGACCTTTCAAAATAATCCCAATCTTTTTCAGACATCTCAATCAGTGTTTTTACGCTACGGTCAATTTCAAATGTCGGCTCTATATATGGTAGCCTATCAAGGTCACCTTTATTTAATGCAAGTGTAGGGCTCAATAATGAAATAAGTTGCTGAGAAACTTTTGAGTTTAAAAAACCTAAAAGCCAATTCAAACTAACTCTTTCTGGTTTGAAATAGCTTCTTAGGTTGACATCAAAAACACCTCCTTGCTTATAGTACCTATAACTATTTTCAGAGGCCGCTATAGCTGAAGTTGATACAGATTCATCAAAATAAAATTTATAACTTCTGACATATCGAGACCAATGTTTGGTCTTAGGGTCTGATGGGTTATTAACAACTGAATATTTTATTTCTTCTCCATCATTAAACCAATTAACAATTAAATCATTATTTCCAAACCATTTTCTTAGATCCCCTCCTTTATTAAAAGGAAACCACTTAAGATTTGATTGCTGTGATTCTCCACAGTTTTTTATGCCAGCCCCGATGTCAACAAAGTTAACTTCATGCCAATAACGTGTATATCTATCATTATTACATGTCTGTAACCCAACTATTGCAGTTGCAAATTTATTCAAGGAAGGATTACTACTAAATATGTCCCACACTTCTTGTGTTATCCAATACAAAATCGGGCTTCCAGAAATTAAATTGAAATAATTTTGATTTACACCATCAATCCTATCCTCCGCTTCTAAAAAAGAAGCTCTCTTTGCTTCTGTTCCATCATAAGAAATCAACCTGTCATATGATGATTTGTAATTACACGTAGTCAAATTTCTAAAAATTGTACAAGATGTCTGAACAATATTTTTACTTAGCCCATCAAATCCTGCGGGCCCAAGGTGAGCCATCACTATAATAGTTTTTTCACTCAGCAACCATTGTCTAAGGTTTTCATAACTGGATAAAAACATCCAGCTTTGCATATTCACTTGCGCGTTATAACCATAAGGTTTTAATAGACTAAAAGCCTCTTCCATAAATATCGCAAACAAATCAGATTTACTATCAGGGAATTTTTTTTTGGCAAAGTCCTTTAATTCTGCATTCATACTTTTACTGGACATATACGGCGGATTAGCCACAACCGCATCATATTTCCTTGCTAATATACCAGCCTGCTTAATAATAGGTATTAACGTTGATGCTGTATGTTGAGCAAATAAATCACCACTATCAGCAAGCTGTTTAACAAGTTTTTCGGCTATCGGCAAATAGTCGGCAATAGCTTCAGGGACTTCAATCAATGAGCCAAAGGTTTTCGCTTGTTCAAATAAAACTAGTAAGTCTTGAATATTCTGAACAAACTCCTGTCGTTGTTGTTCATCTTGTATCAGCAAACACTCTTCACTTTGCAGGCTTAACCCTGCTGTGGACTGCATCGCCAATACATTAAGCTCAACATCACGAGTAAAGATGCGACGATCATCCGCACGGGCTAACATCATCAGGGAAAAACCTGCTAATTGAGCCGCACGATCATCTATATCTAAGCCAAATAAGTTATTTTCTAAAATCAGTTGTGGAATTTTACGGGGTTGATAGCCGCGTTCTTCATAAATGACTTTTAGCACTTGGTAAGCTTCGACCAAGATATGACCTGAACCACAAGCAGGATCTAAAACTTTAATACTTTCGGGTTCAATGCTGTCAGGGGTAATGGTTTTAATCTGCGCATTAACTTTATCAGTTTGCTCAGCGGGTTCAATATAATAGACATCGCCTTCTATATTAGCCGTATTAGTTTCACCAAGCCTCTCAGCGGCTTCTACTTTCTTTTTTCTATCAACTTCTTTTAAGTTCTCAACTAATTTTGAATCAGGATAAGTTTGCAGCCATTGCCGACCCACAGAATTTTGCACCAAATATTTCACAATCCAGTTTGGAGTAAACAATTGCGTAGCAGCAGGTATATCTTCCGATTTAACTACCTTACCAATGACTTGATCTTTCTTTTCTGAAATATAAAATTGATACAACCAACCAATAATTTCCACCTGCTCCCAGTCTTGCGCTGGAATGTCATTAACCAAACCACGAAGGATAGAATCAGTACGGGTTAAGTTATCAGGTAATAATAATTCGGTTTCATCATCAATCGCTTCAAATAAAAACGGCATGGCTTGATGTAACTTATGGCACTGCCCCAGTAATAAGGTGCGGTATAACAATTCGTCCTGATTACCTGCCAATTTGAGTTCAATAATTTGGTCACGGTTTAAGCTTAAATCTTCAGCGACATCTTGGGCGTGTTCTAAGATTTCAAAACCGCTATCATTATCAGGGTGGGATAAAACACGCAATCCATGATCAAGGTAATCATGTAATTCCATATAACGAATAGCGCATAATCGGTTAAACCATGTATAAGCAATAAACTCCATTAAGGCAGTAAAACCCGTACTTTCAACCCGCTGTATTAATTTATTACGTGCGGCTTTAAGGCTTAAATCGACACTACGCCCTTCAATTTTAAGCACCTGCCCTTCTTCTACTGCTTCTTCTATGTGGCTGTCGTAAATACCGAGTTCGTTAGCCCGTTTTGTAACGGCTGTAATGAAAACATTACGTGCTAGAGGGGCGTATTTTTTTATGTGGGTGGTGTTCATTGAAGACTATATTCCTTTATGTATATTATTATTTATTAAATTGAGTCTAACTATTTCTACCTTAACCTCGATTGACGACGTAATGACTCTACTGCAAAAACTATAGAATCACTTTTTGACCCTTTACTTGACCAGTCCTGCCAAAAGTCTTTCGTTGCACTAGCTGGTTCTAACTTAGGTGGATTTAACTTAATTCGTGAAGGCAACAATACTGCGTCACCTAAAACAATAGCTTCACCAGTATCCAGTATTGGTAATACTGAGGTTAATGTACTTAGGGAATCAGGCATCATTTTATGAACTACTTGTTGATCCTGAGAATTGGTAAGTCTTAAAGCTATCAAATTATTACATTGACTCAATATTGTTCGACTAACATCAGAAGGTCTTTGACTAACAACTAATAAAGAAACACCATATTTTCTCCCTTCTTTTGCTATCTTTTCAAATGCATCCAATGAAATACGAGAGTCTGCATCACTTGTATCCCGTGTTGGTAAATAAATATGTGCTTCGTCACAAATAAAAGCAACGGGGGTACGCTCTTCTTCTTTTCTCCAAAACTGTACGCTGTATAGGAAACGAGTAAAAACGCCAATAACAATTGGTAATATATCGGAAGGAACTTCAGAAAAATCTATAACTTTTATACCGTGCGAACACTCTTTAGTCTCCAAAAACTTACTAGCAAAGGAGGCAAGCCATCCATAGGCATCTGAATCTTGCGGAGACTCAAACAAAAAAGCATTGCGTTTATCTTCCACTTTGGTGCTCAATCGTCCTATGAATCTCGTTAACTTTCCATTCCAGTCACCCTTTACTTTTTTATTATTTGCACCATCCTTCATACCATTATCATCATCAGCTAAGCGACCAAGCAAATCACTTATGGAATAAGGAATAGGTGCATCAACAGTTAACCCGTTTGAAAGTTCCGTAAGGTTATGTGCAGTCACATACTCTTGCTTTAGTTCTCTCACATGATGAGTAAACCTTGCAGATTGGTTTGGAGCATTATTATCAGAACGATCTAATAATAAAGCTAACATTTCCTCTTTATTCAACAACCAGTGAGGAACATAAACATTTTTTTCATTCTGTTCATTAAGATCACTAGGCCCAACTATTTTATAATACTCAGCAATGGGAGTCTGACCATCTGCAATAGATTCACTAGTGAGAGTTTTATATTCACCATGAAGATCAAAAAGAATTATATTTGTGTGCTTTAATTTTGCTGCTTGTTCAAGTAATGAAGCAACTGCCCAACTTTTTCCAGAACCTGTGCTTCCCAATAATGCAGCGTGTCGTTGAAATAACTTATCTCCATTAGCAACCGCTTTAGAGTTAGTATTACCGTATGTTCCTAATACTAACTGAATTTCAGCTGGAATATCACTAGCTACAGCTGACATCAAGTTTTCTAAACTTGATGTTTGAATTAAAAAAACTTTCTTATCTACTCTTGGAAAGTATTTAGCTCCTCGCTTAAATACTTTCCGCTTATCACCCAAAACTTCCCAGAAAGTTCCAATTAAAGCGACTTGAACAAGGTCATGATCGACTACTTCATCAAAATCATGTTCTTCTAATTCATCTTGAGACTCTGAATCAATTACTAATGGACTTCCTATACTGCGCTTTACTTTTTCAATAATTCCAATCAAATATTCTTGTGGTGTATTGCCTTGAATTGCGACTAAATCAGACACTGTTAAAGCCTGAATTATTTCAGGAGATTCAGCTACAATTAGCACACGATTGGTATCAACACTTGCAACCCTTCCTATATAACACTCATCTTTGGTTGATATTACATATTCTTGTTCAGTCATTCTAAAACTCCATCTATAAAGTCAGCTAAAGACCACCATTTAGCATTGTGCTTTGTTTCTATACCGTTAATATTAACGATAGTTTCACTATCATTTTCACCAACTGAAACCAAAGTAACGTTATCTAAATCTGTACAAATTTTAATTGCATTAGCTGACAATACTTTAGTTATAACTAAAGCAGGAATTCCTTCCTGTAATTTTTTCAGCAGTTGAACTTCAAGCTGTTCATCATTAAAACCATAGCCAATAATTAGTATCGCTTTCGATTTTTGTATATATTGATTAGCCGATTCTCTATGATAATCAAAAGGCCGTTGATACCCTTCCCTAAACTTACTCGTACCAGGAGTAATGATTAACCTTCTGGCATCAATGTCTGATTGGGTACGAACGACCTTACCATTAATTTCATACCAATCTAAGCTACCATGTGGCTTAAATATCTTCACATGCTTTTTAAAAGAAGTCCTAACTGTTACTTTCCCGCTTACACCCACGTTTCTATCAAGCACTCTAATTTTATTTTTTTCATTATCAGGCGCATGCTCACCACAATAATAACTGTTAAAACCAGTAATTATATCCAGTCCACTTGATTCACACGCTAACTCAATAAGCCTGTCATAGTTTGGTGTGACTACCACTAATTCATCCTGATTAAATAACAGATGTCTTAACAACGGTGAAAATGACAACTGTTTTTCTTGAACAATAACTGATTTTATTATCTCTTTTTCATCACTTACAATCAGCAGGGCAGTCTCAGATACTATATGCTCTATTAATTCGCTATCTGGACTTAATGAAGCCATTGCATCTTCAAAACCAATATTAAGGTCAATTTTTGACTCTACTTCTTTCCATTCTTCAAGCAAATCGCCTGATACAAGTGAAGGAATTTTGTCTTTAAGGTGCTGGGAGAGTTGCCACATTCCAGAAATCCCCTCTCCCAATGATAACCCTGAGCCAATCAATACCATTGGCTTGGAAGAGAAAAAATCTTGTAGATGTTTTTTTACAGCGTCAACGTCCAAAATGTCCTCACAAGTTAATCCAAAAAAAGTATCTAGCAATAAAAAACGTGATCATTTTAATTTTGTATTTTATCCAACCTTTCCGCTTGCTCTTGAATATCAGATAACATTGTATATCCTCTATCCAAAAGTGAAACCATAGTTATAATTAACCATGCCACCATAAAAGAAAGTTCTTCAAGTAAGACTTCATCTATTTGAGTGTACTCTGCATGATGCACAATTTTAGACCTCAAACCATAGAATTTTTTAATTTTGGTTTTCAAATCATTATAATCACTGAATTGATCATGATCATATCCACCAAACACTAAAATGGATGCTAATCCTTGCGAGTTTCTCTCTGTTACCTTTTCTTCGCCGAATACAAAAAAACATTCAACACAAGACCATAACTTAACCCAAACTGAAGCATGAGAGCGTTCTTTTTGCGCCTCACCAATCCAAAAAAGAGACTTACTCACAGCATTTTCCAGCTCATTCTTATTTTTTTTACCTATTACGCTAATTAGCTCTGTAAAAAAATAATCAGACTTAAAGCTCTCAATTAAATCCCTACCTATTTCAAAATCTTGTTTAGACTTAAGGTATCGTGTAAATGAAAGGCTTTTATCATCATTTCTCCAACCAAAGCTACTTGCACGACCATAAGAATTTCCACAATCATTAATAAGCAATATATTTGCCTGATATATAGCCGAACTATAAAGAGCACAAGAATACAACCTTAATACTGACAATGACAACTCAGCGTTATGATAAAACTTCTCTTGTGCAACGGAGCGACTTCCTCTTTCACTCCCAGAAATAATTATGCTGTTCGTATATTCTTCAGCTATGGCTGTAGTAAGGTCATCAGTCAGATCGGCAATAATTTGTTGATCATATTTTTTTATCTCTTTGTTGCCAATAATAATATTGTTTACCCCATCAAGCGACAAACCATCTACTTTACAAACAAACGTGTAGTCATCTACTTTTTTAGAAAAAATTTTATCCAGAGGCTCTATAAATTCTAAATCATTAGGAACAATATCATCATTAATCCATCGCTCAATTTCAAGAATTACTTCTTTAAAAATATCGTTATAATTTAAAAAATCACTATATTTTTTTGATTGGGATATAAAGTCAGATATTCTTCGTAACGCCTCCTTTCCTTGCTTAGAAAAGAAAAATTCCTTCTTATTTACTTTTATTCTAGGTGGAAACAAACCAAGCTCTTCTAGGTCATCAATTGTCTTTGGTGTAAAAAAACCTTTTAAAGAGCAAAGCAACCCCAGATCTCTCTTTATTGATCGTCTCTGTTTTGGGACAAATTCGCTATAAAGAGTCATGCTTTTAAAATTCATTCTTATTTCAACCTTACTTTATCCCCTGCTTGAACAGCCAATAACAGCTTTTTCCGTAATTGTTCAAGATATTGCTCAACCTGCTCTTCCGTTTCAATAAAAGCATTGCTAGATGACGTAATAATTTCAGCAGGATTTATGGTGACTGTTCTTTTTGGCTTAGGTGTAACAGGAGCTGGTTCAGCTACTTTTGATTCAGTCGTATTTTGTGACTTCTTAGCTTCTGCTTCTTTTCGTCTTTGTTCGTTTTCTAATTTAGTCTGTTCAGCATCAATAAATGCATTAATTAACTGATCAGCATCTTCTTCATAGGTTTCAGCATCGGCTTGTTCGCTGATAATTTGTGGAATTGAGTTAGTGCTCTCAATACGTTGCTTAGCTTTCTGAAGTGGAAGCAATGCTTTGTTTTTTAATTCAGCAGGTGCGGCGCATTCTGTTAAGGCTGTGGTTATCCTTGCAATTCTAAGCTCAACTCTTTCTAGTGCATGAATTCGTTTATCATTGACTAATTGATGGCTAATCTTTTCAAGCGTTTCTATTAAGGGCTTTATATGGCGTAATTGTCCATAGGGTTCTGCCATGCCGTAAATACGCTCTAGTTCCTGTAGTGCTTTTAAGGCTTCTTGATGTTTTTCTAGCGCAGGGCGATTGGCTTGGTGGTTAGTTAGTGCTTTTGCTAATGATTGCCATGTTTGGAACTGGCTGTTGTAGAATTCACCTAGGTCTTCAAAATCTTCTGCAAAGTCTTCTAGTGCATCAGACTCTTCTATCAAGCGTTTAATGAGTTCAAAACTGTTTCTTTGGTCTAATATGCTTGCTAATAAAATCAGCCCTGATTCTATTTTATCCTTACTAGGAAATTGCCCTGTTTGGGATTTAATATCAAAAGCTTTAAGTTCGTCTTGCCATGTTTTTAATGCTTGTTTAATCAGCTCGGTTAGTTCTTTTTCACCTGAACCTGTGAATGTTTTAGAAAATAAACTTTTAACGAGTACGACTGCTTTTTTAAGTTGTTTTTCGTCATGTAACCTTATTTTTTGTATGCGCAGTTCGCCGCGTTTACGGCTGTTGGTAAAGGGTTCGTAAGCTTTGTTTAGAGCTAATGGCGCACCTTGTAGCGTGAAGCTTATTTTTCCTGCTAAGCCGAGTCGCGCTGTAATTAATAATAATTCATCATCTAGCCAGCCGTAAGGTCGGTGGGTGAAATGGCTAATCAAATCACGCAAATAAAGCGCTTCGTTACGTTCTACTCTGAGTGTAATATGTTGTTCCACAGCTTGCATGGCTTGTGGGTTGCATTCTTCTGCGGCAAAATCCATATTCGTTTGAGCAATATCATCAGCCATTAATACGGCCTGTATTTCTTTAGTGATATCGCCTGTTGTTGGTTTTAACAGGCTCAGCTTTGCAAAGGTATTCTCAATAACATAGGTGTAAGCGGCGTCAAGAAGTGTACTCGGTGTTGTTGCTTTTTTAGTTAGTTTTGTGCCTATGGCAAATAAGTCTGCCTCAATAAAAAGGTTTTCAAAGTCATGCTTTAATCGCTTTTCCCTTTCCATGTTTTCCATTTGCTTGTCACGTAGCAGATGTTCTTGTTCTGGGCGTTGACCTGAGTTCTGTTTTAAAAATCGGTCAGTCTGAATAAAGGTGCCTAGTTCATTCCAAAGGCGTTTATGTTCGCCTAGTTTAATCAGAATGCAGCCAGCGCCTTCTAATGTATGATTAATGCAGTGTTGATCATGAGAGAAGTTTTCATAATGTGCATCAAGCGGAGAAATTAGCTTTAATACTAAATCTTCTAATTTTGAACCATCTCTGGGGTGTCCATTACAAAATCGACTGACTTTAAAATCTTGTTTGTTGACTGGGTAACGGAATTGATTGTTACGCTTTAATAGTTCGTCAAAGACTATAGTAGCAAGCTTATTGGAGACTTCTGAGGGCTCTACATCTGTATGACGGATCTCGTTTTCTATTTCCTTTTCTTCATTAGTTAGGAAGACAAACTCATCACCATTACGAGCAATTAATAATTGACGTTCTAAGCGATTTAAACTGTCATCAATTTGTTTTCTTAAGTTTATTTTGTCTGCATCGATGCAATCAATAGAAAGCGTTACTAGGTTATCTAAGGTGCTTTTGACGGTATCAACATAACGAATTAAAAATAATGTTTTAAGGATGTTGCCATCAAATTCAGTTAAAGAGTCTAGGTCACACGCTTGGTCAATCGTTCGTTTTACGGCGGGCTCTAAAAAGCTTTCTATCGGGCTGTAAAAATTATGGAACGGTATGAGAACATCTAAATTACTGTCTTTAACTTGTTTTGCGGCAGATTGAAAAGCATCTAATAATGACCTTTCGCCCATGGCTAAATGCTTGCCTGTTGCCCCTTTGGTTCTTATCGATTCAAATACTTTTTGTACTAATGCGTAATGAAACGGGATAAAAGGATAATTATCAATAAATGATGGTGCATCGGAAAAAGGCTTTAGTTCTGCTGTGGTGGTTTTATCAAACGATAACTGATTTCTTAAAATATCACCTTTATCTGCATAGATTTCACCTAGTTGTTTGCTGGCTTGTTCTGTTTTAGCGAGTAAACGTTTTTGAATGACTTCTGATGTATTTGAGCTGGAGAGAGAAGGCTTAGTAGCAAAACGGCCTTGAATCTTTGAAAAATCATCACCGTCACGTTTTTCCATGCTGCCAATGGCTGCATCTAAATCAGCTTGCGATGTAACGACAACCCAAGCTTTACCACCACATGTTGTTCCTAAATCTTCTACTATAGTTTGAAGCTTAAGCATCATCTGGGTGTTTTTACCGATGAACTGCCCTACTTCATCAACTAGGAATAAAACATGCCTGCCATTTTTGCTTTCTATGTATTCATTGACCCATTTGCAGAAGTTTTTTACATCAAGAGGAAAGCTATCGCCTAACTCGTCTATTGTTTGGCAGGCAGACTCAAGGCTTTGGTTAGTCGCTTCTGCAAAGGCTTTTTTTAGGTCATCTCTAAAAAAATCATAGGCATCACGATTGTTTTCCCATGTATCGCCCGTTAGGTCAGCAAATTTATCTTTAAATGCTTGGTACTGCCCTCGCTTATCAAGCTCTCTTTCTAGGTGTGCAAT
>ENA-ORXI01001005-ORXI01001005.1-sediment-metagenome-genome-assembly--contig:-NODE-1005-length-22850-cov-14.029509_pt1 | contig 22850 bp, 13 predicted proteins | sample MGYA00237861_ERZ511468 | MGnify/ENA primary metagenome ERZ511468 (study PRJEB26299, sample SAMN06266213) | sediment metagenome | isolation source: Hudson Canyon methane seep mesocosm | place...
GTGGGTTAGCTAATTGTCGTCTAATACTAAATGTTTAAGTTTGCGGTATTGAAGTGTAACGGGGATAAGGTTGAAATGGTAACTGCTATTTGAATGTTTATTTGTAATAAAATTTATTTAAATATAATAAATTTTATTATTAGTTTTTATAAGTAAATTTACTTTATCTTTTATTGCTTTTTAAAACAATTACTTACGAATTATATTTTATGGCACACTGATTGCTATCTATGTATTAAGAAATGTTGAATAATTTATTTTATGAGGCATTTATTTTCAGACTTAATATTAGAGGTATGTATGTTAAATTTAGCTTTTGAAATCGGTTTTGATCATTATCGTTATAGCCAACCGTTGGACATTACCAGATTTTATTGTGAAGAAAGTAGGGAGCAAGTAAGGAGTGGATTTGAAGCTGCGACATTACAAGGTGTATCAAAGAAAAAACCTGATAAATATGAGAAAAAATTATTAAGCATTCGTGGGCGAGCCTTCAATAAGGGGTTATTAGTGACTATAACAACTGAAGATTTGAAGAAAGAACTCAATAAAACGGGGGGTAAGTGCCCAATTACTGGAAAGGAGCTTACCTTTGCAGAAAATGATTCTACTGATTGGTCAATTGATAGGGTTGATAATGGAAGAGGGTACTGTCCTGATAATATTGTAGTTGTGTCAGTTGTAGCAAACCAAGCAAAAAGTAATTTAGATTTGTCAGGCTTGATTAAAGCTGCCTTAGCAGAACATGATAATAACGAACTTTTATCGGAAAATGAATGGTTTAAACTGGCTAGATTTTACTTTAAGAGAATGAAATTTATTAAGCCTTTGCACTTTTGTCAGTTATTAACAAATTCACAATCACTTTTTGATCAGTTGGTCTTTCTTCAGTTCTTCCATACAAAACAGAAAAAATCTAAGGATTTTTTAAAGAAACTAGAAAAGTATGTCAGAAAAACTGATATTCAAAAAGCTGAAAAACTTGTCCATAAGCGGGTTTGTCAAAAGGCCAATATTGACGTTAGTGTTATTTATAATAGTCCGAAATTATATAAATCAGTTAGAGAGTTTGTAAGTGTCATCAATAAGAATAGTAATGATTTTGATGGTTTACTAATGAACTGTTTATTTTCATAAGGTAGTAGGGAGATAGGAATGGAAAAAAATACTAGTGATGATGCGTTAGTGGGAGAGCTTCTTAACCTTGAATTAGCAGCTGATTTTATTGATTCTAAGATAAATATAAATGAGGATCAGAAGAGTAAAACGAGCAATATTATTAAAGAATTTATTCAGTCATACAGGAAAAAACCCACAGATCATAGTGATATAGATTGGTTAAAAAAAGAATTCAAACGATATCCAGATATATGGGAGCATGCTGATGAGTCTGATTCTGTAGCGCTAGATATTGTTAATAATATTGGAGAGTTTAACCAATCTAGGGAATCACTTGACGCGCATTTAAATAAAGGAATGAGTAGAAATAATTGGCTGGCAGGTAAGATTGAGCAGGCTGCAAAAGTTAATGGAGTGAAAAATCTTACTGAGTATTCTACAGAAATCGAATCAGCAATTAAGACTGCCAACGAAAATAATACGCGATTAATTTTTCGTAATGATGGCGAATTAAATAAGCAACTTAACCTCGATGGATTTATAGCTGAGCATCAGCACGTCAATGATTTTAATTTAGATGCGGCGGCAAAAGGAAGCGGGTATAGGGCTAAGGTTCTTGAGCCTTCTGCTGGTGAAGCCTATGGAAAAAACTCAGTAGATATTGTTATTTATGATTCTAAGGGAAAGGTTGTAAAGCGATATCAATCTAAGTATGGGGCAGATGCAAAGGCAACAGATAAGCTTTTTAAAAAGGGAGATTATCAGGGGCAGAGGAAGCTGGTACCAAAAAATCAAACAGAAGACATTAAGAATTCAACTGATAAAATTGAAATAGATGGAGTGTCTTCAAAACCTATTTCTAAAGAAGAAGTTAAAGAGCAGCAGAAAAAGGCTCAAGAACAAGCAGAAATAAAGAAATATGAGTGGAATGATGCGAATAGAATTGAGATTTCTAAATCTATTGGGAAGTTAGCTGTTGTTTCAGCTGGAATTTCTGTTGGATATCAAGGAGCAAGGGTTTTTGGGAAAAGATTATGGAATTCTTTAACAGGTAAGGAAAATAATTCTCTTGATGACGATTTGGAAGAGTTTGTTAATTCTTCAATAAAATCAGCTACAAATACTGGTCTTGCAGTAGCAGTAACTGGTGGAGTTACGGTTGCGGTTAAAAGTGGATGGTTGGGTGAAGCTTTAAAAGCTACGCCAGTCGGCCGTATTGCTAATTCAGTGTGTGTAGGGATAGAGAATATTAAAGTTTTATCAAAATATGCAAAGGGTGAAATAACAGGCGCTGAAGCATTAGATAAGTCGGCTAGTATTACTGTTAGTACTATTGGAGCAATTGCAATGGGGACAAAAGGAGCATCTATTGGTGCGGCGGTAGGTAGTGTCTTAGGCCCTGTGGGTACAGTTTTTGGTGGTTTGGCTGGTGGAATTGTGGGAAGTATTGGAGGGAGTACTTTAGCTGAATCAGTATATGAAGGTGGGAAAAAGATAGTGAGCACAGCAGCAAGTGCCATTAAATCAGTAGGTTCATCTATAGCAAGTTCGGCTTCAAATTTTTGTAGTGGTGTTTCTAATTTTTTGTTTGGGTAACATGAAAGATAAAATAATAAACAGTATTCGTTCAGGTATTCCAGCTATTCATATAAAAACAAGGGAATATCATCGTTTAGATGACACCCTTTCTCAGGTTCTTAAATCACTGAACGAAATAACAGCATGTAAAGAATGGGAAATTAGAGAGTGGAATTTTGGTAATGGTTGGGTTGATTTTAATAATAAAAGCCAAAAAAATTCTAATGAAGGTAAGGAAATTGATCTGTTTCAAGATATATCTCAGTTAGATGACTTAGATTTAGATTGTTGTTTAATAGTTATTAAAAATATTAAATTAGCATTAAGCCATCATGACCAAGGGCATGCTATTGCAAAACTACAGCAACTCTTATTAAGAGCTCAAAAACATCATAATGGAAAGGCTTGCTTTATTTTGGTAGCAGAAGAAAAGTTTATTCCGCTTGAGATTGAGAGTTTAGTTTCCTATTTAGAGCTCCCGCCCTTATCAAGCATTGAAATTAAGAAAATTATTGGTGAGTTTTGTACTAAAAATGAAACCAGTATGCAGCATGAAATTAAAAGTAATTTATTCAATATCCTTTCTGGTATGAGTGAGGAAGCTATAAAAAGGGTGTTAATGAATGCTTTTATGAGATTTAAGGAGTTAGATGAAAATATTTTAGCCATAGCACGGCATGAAAAAGAATCGTCGATTGCCAAAAATGGCATATTAGAAATGATCCCACTTAAGGAGGGAGTTAGTGATATTGGGGGGTTGGATAATTTAAAGTCATGGCTCAGAAGAAAGCAAAAAATCTTAAGCAGCTTGCAGGAAGCAAAAAAAATAGGCATTACATCACCTAAAGGTGTTTTGTTAGCTGGGATGCCTGGATGTGGTAAATCATTAGCGGCAAAAGCAGCTGCAAATTTATTTCAGTTGCCATTGGTTCGCCTTGATATAGGCTCGGTTTTAGGGAAATATGTAGGCGAGAGTGAAGAAAATTTTAAACAGGCGTTATTATTAGCCGAGCATTCTAGTCCCTGTATATTGTGGGTTGATGAGTTAGAGAAAGCATTTTCAGGTATTGGCTCTAATTCAGGTGGATCGGAAGTAACAACACGGTTATTTGGCTATTTTCTTACATGGCTACAAGAAAAACCAAGCACCGTATTCGTTATTGCTACTGTTAATGATATTTCAGTTTTGCCTCCTGAGTTATTAAGAAAAGGGCGGTTTGATGAGGTGTTTTATGTGGATTTCCCTAATAAATATGAACGAAAATTAATATTAGACATTTTTTTAAAAAAAGTTGACTTTAACCATATATCTCAAGATATTGACCTGAAATATTTAGCTGAAAAAACAGATGGATATTCTGGTTCTGATCTTCAAAGCTTGGTAAATGAAGCATTAGAAAGCAGCTTTATTCAAGGGGTATCACTTTCCCAAGCTCATTTATTATCAAGTAAAGAACAGTTAACTCCACTAAAAGAGACATTAAAGGATAGTATAAAAATATATGAAGACATTTTTGATAGATATAAATTAAAAATAGCGTCAGTTCCAGTAAAGGAGCTAGATAATTTATTAAAGAATAGTAAAAGTTCAGATACAAAGATAAGAGAAAAAGTTGCCATTGATGAAAACTGCCCTCCTGATATTCTGAAAGAACTTTATCATGACAGTAGCCAAACTGTACGTCTTGGTGTTTTAAAAAACCCAAACTGTAATGAGGGTATTTTAATTGATGCGATATCAAGCTCTTTAAATGGTCAGTGGGTTAAAGGGGTCGAATGGCAGGATATTAATAAACAACAATCAGTAATAGAGTTTGAAAGTGCATTACAGAATTTTAATATGCCAACAGATAAAGTTATTTATTTATATAATAACAAGAAAATAAACAATAAATTAATGCTAACAATTATTAATAAGCATTCAAATTTTAGTGGCTTTAGTTCTGTGTGTAAAAGGACTAAATTAACAGCTAACGAAGCGGGAGTCGTGAAGTGTGTGAATATTACTGAGGGATCATACCTTGCTAAGGGAGATGCAATATATGTGATTGGACGAGAAAATAAGGAAGATAAAGAAATAGGAGCATCAAAAGACTGTTTAATTAGAGAAGTTTTAGTCGTGGACGGTCAAGAATTACAAAACAACACTTTACTTTTTAGGCTTTTACAATTGAAGTAAGCTTGAAAAAATTATTAAATTATTTGGAGAACAATGATGGCAGGATTTAACCCAGCAGATTTTACAGCCCCTAAGGCAAAACCATTACCCGTCGTATTACTACTGGATGTAAGTAGTAGTATGGGAGGTGCAAGCATTCAAATGTTGAATGAAGCAACTAAAACAATGATTGAAGACTTTGCTAAAGCAGAGAAATCAGAAATTGAAATTTTAGTGTCAATTATTACATTCGGAGCTGGCGTAAAACTTGAGTTGCCCTTTACCTCTGCATCAGAGGTCGAATGGCAAGATTTAAGTGTAAGCGGTGCAACTCCAATGGGAACAGCATTTTCAATGGTTAAAAGCATGATTGAAGATAAGCAGGTAACTCCTTCTCGTGCCTATAAACCAACGTTAGTTTTAGTTTCTGATGGCGCACCAACAGATAGCTGGGAAACTTCACTAGGTGAACTTGTAAATGAAGGACGCTCAAGTAAATGTGATCGAATGGCAATGGCTATTGGTACAGGAACAGATAATAATGTTTTAAATAAATTTATTGCTAATACAGAGCATAAAGTTTTTCAAGCCAGTGATGCAACTGAAATTCAAAACTTTTTTAAGTTTGTAACCATGTCAGTAACAACACGGACTAATTCTCAAACCCCTAATCAAATACCAGTAGATGATGACCTTCCTTCTTATTCATCCGTAGTGAATGAAGAAGAGGATGATGATGATGACGAATTTTGATAACTATTAAGGGCGAACAATGAAGCATCATATTATTTTTGACCATTCAGGCAGTATGGCCGAATATGGAAAGTCTTTTTTACTTGTTAATTTGTTACGTTATATACGTCAGGAAGTAAAAAATAATAATCAGCGATGTAATATATATGGTTTATCTAATTATTTAAATGAAATACAACAGGATGATATAAATGAAGATATTAATATTCCAGACGTAATTGGTAAAGGTTTAGAGATCGAAGTGTTATTAACGTTTTTGGATAAAAATAGTGAAGACAAAGTTTTGTTTCTAACAGATGGTTATTTTGATATAACGCCAACACAGTTACATGAGTTTTTGCAGCATTCAAACTTAATAGTCCTTGCGCTTGGAGCTGATGCTCATTATAAAAATTTGCAACGTATTAAATGTCCTTTGTTTATGGCTGTTGATATAAGTGCAGCTATAGACGTGTTGCTGTTGCCATCTTTACCTAACTCACCACCTTTGAATTGTATTCAATTAAAAGGTATAGAGGTTGAGAATGACGATGAATGGTAGTGCTTGGCATAGTTTTGGTGATAGTCAAATTGGTCCTTTGCATATCAAGCTAAAGATTAATAATCAGGATGCTTGGCGAGCCGAGCATTTTCTTTGGGGAGATATTATTGCATTGTCAGATGGACTGGGGAGCAAAGATTTATCAGAATTTGGTTCACAAGCTGCATGTGATGCAGTGATTGATATAGCTAAGATTTGGCAACTTACTCCTGAGATCCCGATAGAAAATTTACTTAAACAACACCATGATATTTGGTTAAAACTTTTAGTTGGAAAAGATATTTCACAGTGTGCATGTACTTGTCTTTTTGCCATTCGTACCCAAGGACAAGTTCTACTTGCACAACTGGGTGATGGTATTGCTGCTGGATATAATAAAAACTCTACTTCCTTATTCCAGTTTGATACTAATGAAGATTTGTTTAGTAACCAAACTGAAGCATTAGGAAAATTTTTTCACCTAGAAGATTGGCAATATAAGGTTTTATCAGTTGATGATTATGATGCTTTTTATCTAGCGAGTGATGGAATAAGTGATGATATTGTACTTGAATATCAATTTGATTTTTTTAATCAACTTTATAAACAATATCAGGGCTTATCTGAAAAAGAGATAAAAAATGATGTACATAAGTGGATAAGTCAGTGGCCAGTACCTGCTCATACGGATGATAAGACACTCGTATGCTTATATAGATAGGACGTTAAAATGGAAAAAGAAATAAAACAATTGATGGATGTCCATCACCAAGTACATAGATTAGCAGGTGAACTAGGGCGGGGTGGGCAAGGGGTCGTTTATAAAACTAACGATCCTGATTTAGTGATTAAATTAGTAACCGATACGGCAGGTAACCCTATCAATGACCCTGATCAAGTTAAAAAATATCAAAATAATTTATCAAAGTTAAAGTTATTGCCTATTGGGCGTGATATTCATATCGCTAAGCCACTCTTTATGCTTGAGGGCTATGCAGGTTATGTTATGCAGTTGGTAAGGGATATGCACCCTTTTTCAGAATTGCTTGCTAAAAAAGCAAATAAACAAGAATTAGAGGGCTTTGTTGCACCTACTTGGTTATCTTCAATGAAAAAAGAGGACGCTTATTCTTTGTTTGACTATGCGAAAACAGGCAGCACTAAGCGTCGCCTTGATGCTTTGACGCAATGTGCAACACAACTAGCAAAGTTACATGGGGTCGGTTTAGTTTATGGTGATATATCACCAGAAAATGTATTTATTTCAAAATCTACTAATTACAATCATGTCTGGCTAATAGATGCTGATAACTTAAGATTTGAATCTAAAAAAGGCTTAAGTGTTTACACACCAAGCTATGGTGCTCCTGAAGTAGTGCAAGGTATTGAAAGCGGTAGTTCACGCAGTGATTGTCATGCTTTTTCTGTTATGGCTTTTAAAATCTTATCTATGTTACATCCCTTTATAGGCGAGTTGGTCTTGGATGACTCACAAGGTTGGGATGATGCAGATGAAAGTGCGTTGGATATTGAAGAGCAAGCATTTGCAGGGCTACTGCCTTATATTGATGATCCTCAGGATAGCAGTAATTGTAATAATTCTGGTTTACCAAGATTTTTAATATTAACGCCTGAATTAGTACAATTATTTGAAGAATCTTTTTGTGCGGGGCGTAAACACTCATGGCAAAGACCCACTATCTATCATTGGCCTAAAGCATTGGCTCAAGCAGTAGACCTATCTATTGAATGTGATTGTAACATGACCTATTTTGATAGTTATGCAGAAGAGCATGGTGAATGCCCCTATTGTGAGGAAGCAACGGGAAAGAAAATAATAGCACAAACATATCAATGGTTAGGTGATGATGGGCTGGGAGAGTTGAGATGGCAATGGAGCGCTAAAGAAAAAAATAAATCGTTTTGGGCTCTACCAAAACGAGTATTTACTCTCTTTCAATTGGCTGATCATGAAATATCTTTTATGGAGATTGTACAAAAAGGTGAACATTACTTTTTTGAGTTAAATTTTACCCATCAAATTGCTGTGTCTTGGGGACTAGAGGGGGAGAAAGACAGTAATTTTACACCCTTAAACTCAAAGTTAGCGTTACAGTCCAGTCAGCTTAAACAGGGGGTATGGTTTTATATAGGCTCTGATACCCCTTTAGTTGTCAAAATTAAAATAGGAGAGTAATTCATGAATTTTACAAAAATTAATACTGAAAAACAGCTCTCTTTCTGGACACAACCATTAATTATTAATGATACATTTAAGAGTGGCGACATAGGGGTTATTACATTAGCCAAAGATCAAAAACGCTTTCAATTGATTATTAATGAAAAGTTATTGGCATTTAAATTTAGAGACCAACAAGTTGAATCAAATTTATTGGGACAATTAGCAAAAAATAATACAAATTTGGTAGAGGTCGTACAAATTGGTCACGATAAGAGCTTAGATTTGAGAGTACTTTTTTTTAATGGACCAATAATTGATTTAGGTGAAGTAGATATTACCTTAGATCAAATAACATTAGATTCGGCAAATAAATCTAAATTAGGTAGTTCTTTTGATGAGGTTGTAAGTAATTTAAAGCGGTTGTGCTGTATTCATGCCAGTATCTATGAAGAAAAAGAAAATTATGCCGTTGTTATGCTTGGGGCAGGCGCAACAGATGAATTAAATCGCATAACGAATAGTGAGGACAGTAAAGAACAATCTACATTAACTCATAATATGGTTATTTTTGGTGAAGGTGTACAGCTTGCGATTACTCAATATACATCAGGAGACCTTAGTTATTTAGGTGTCAAACGCTTAGTTGGCAATAGTCAACAAAATCTTTTACGTTCGGTACACTTGGTTAAGTTAAATCTTAATTTTGTAGACAGTCCTAAAATGTTAGGGATGTTGGCTAAATTGGAAATGGCTAAGTTAGAAGAAAAAGAAGGTGGTTATTTAAAGGTTTGGGATAAGTATGGAGATGAGGAAGGGGAAGTATTATTAGCTAAAGCAAGATCCGTTGGCGTAATTGAGTTTAATAGCACACACATTGGAGAAAATGGGGCTATTGGCTTATATGTTGACCGCGATTATAGAACTGAACTTAGTAAAAATGAATGTTTAGAGGCAATCACTAAGGATGACAAATTACCTGAGTACCTTGAAAATTTAGACTTAAGTTGGGAAAGTCATAGCCAAGAGCAATTATTAAAATATCAATCTATGAAAGGGCTAAATACGGATATTAGCTGGGAATCAAGTACAAATAAGTCACAAGAAAAAACAGTAAAGCGTGATGTATTTAATATAGAAAAAGTAACAAAAAATGAAATTTTTATAAAAGCAGAGCAGCTACCAGCGGATGGTTGTCGATTTATTCTCTCAATGCTAGGCGATCAAATTCAAGTAGATAGAAAAATGGCAGCAAGAGCGAGTATTAGAAATGGAACCTGTGCTATGCCAATGTTGGGAGCCTTGATTGAAGAAGGAGGGACTTTAGTTCCCACAAGGAAAAGACCTACAATAAAACCTCTCACCCCCTTAATTATAAAAAAAGTATTTCCCAAGAACGCACCTACACCTGTGCAAAAAAAAGCAATAGAAATAGCGTTAAATACACCTGATATTGCAATTATCCAAGGGCCTCCAGGTACAGGTAAGACCACAGTAATCACAGCTATTATTGAACGATTGAATCAGGAGTTGGATAAAACGACAGGCGTTAAAGGGAAAATATTAGTTTCTGGGTACCAGCATGATGCAGTAGAAAATATTATATCGCGGCTATCGGTAAATAATTTACCTTCAATAAAGTTTGGAGTACGCTCTAGTGAGAGTGGTACGGTAAGTGCGACAGATTTATATATTGAACATTGGGGAAGTGAGACTGCCACGAAGGTAAGAGAGAGTACGCCTAAGTTAAAAGTGAGTGAGGATTATTTAGCATTAGAGAAAGCTTATCGGGCTTATGTTCAATCTCCTAGCACGCGAGAAGCATTAGCGTTAATAGAGCAGGCAAACGCATTATTGATTACGTCAAATAAAGTAACATTACAACAGCGTTTACAAAGTTTCATTAATGAACTTAGAGTGGAATTATACCCTGAAAATAGTGAGTTATTGAGAGTTATTCGTGCTATTAGAGTGAGAGAGACTGCTTTTTATGATGATGGTGTAGCAAGAGCAACGGATGCATACAACCAACTACAAGAGTTGTCAGAAGGTTCATTATCAAGTGATGATATTGCATTGTTACGTATCGCAATGGTTTGGCAAGCTCCTCAGGAGTTAGGTTTTTTACCTGAATTTAGAAAATTAAAAGCAAAATTACTTTACCATTGTACGCCTGTTGAAGAGTTAAAGCTCCCCAAACCACGTAGAGATATTCAAGATGTAATGTGTGAAGTCTTAGTGGTATTAAGAGCAAACGATAAGGAAAGCAACCCGAGTCACCTAGCGTTAGCAGAGTACCTTAATGAGTTAGAAAACAACCCTAAGGGTATCGCTTCTGCAATTGCTGAATATAACTTAGTTTATGCCGCAACAACCCAGCAAGCAGAAGGAACTGCTATTCGTAAAGCAAAAGTGGGGAAAAAAGGTAATTTGGTTTATGACACAGTTATCGTTGATGAAGCTGCTAGAACAAGCCCTAGAGATTTAATGATTCCTATGGTTCAAGCGGAAAACCGTATTATTTTAGTGGGGGATCATCGTCAGTTACCACATATTGTTGATGAAGATATTATTCAAAAATTAGAACAGGGAGATGATATTGATAATGGAACTTTTGAAGAGCAAATAAAAAAGAGTATGTTTGAATATTTGATTCGTCGAATGAAGCAACTAGAACAAATAGATGGTATACCAAGAACGATTACTTTAGATGCTCAGTACCGTAGTCATCCATTATTAGGGGGTTTTGCCAGCGAACAGTTTTACGCGCTTCATGGCGAAAGTTATGAATCCCCACTTCCTGCTGAATATTTTATACAGAACTTATCAGATATTGGCGGTAAAGCTGCAATATGGATGTCTGTACCAGAAAAAATGGGGAAAGAACAGCGTAACGAAGTTAAAAGTCGCTACAGAGTTTGTGAAGCAAAATCTATTGCTGAGCGACTTAAAATATGGATAGACAGTGATGAAGGTAAAGGGCTTAGTTTTGGCGTAATTAGTTTTTATAAAGGACAAGTTAATGAAGTGTTTAAGGCATTATCAGCTCCTGAGATCGGAATTACCGAGCATATAAGTGATGAGTATGTCATTAAACCAGACTACCAAATGCTTTTTGATGATAAGGGTAAACCTATAGAAGAGCGTTTGCGTATTGGTACGGTTGATTCATTTCAAGGAATGGAATTTGATGTGGTTTTTCTCTCTATGGTACGCTCACAAGAGGTCAGTAATTTAAAAACAATTACGCCAGACGAGATTAATTCAGAAAGAAAACAGCAGAGTGTCTTTGGTCACCTTATGTCAAAAAATCGCTTATGTGTTGCTATGACAAGACAAAAAAAAGCATTAATCGTTGTCGGTGATGCAGGTTTGATACAGCATGAAATTGCCCAAACAGCTGTGCCAGAGATGCACGCATTTTATCAATTATGTAAAAGTGATGCTCAGGGAGTCATACTGTGAGTTATCAAAAATATATAGTTAGCCATAATGAAACCTTAGACAGTTACAACCCACAAGTTAAACGCCACCTTTTATGGCCTTGTGATGCGTATACCATTTCATTATTGGCAAAAAGTGATGAAGATATTAACCAGCTAGAGAAAATATTACTCACCTTAATCAGTCATGGTATCAGTGAGTTAGCAGAATTAACCTGTAAAGTTGGGTTTGACCAAGATCTTGTAGAATTTATTTGTGATAAGTTAGAACGGCTGAATTTAATTGATAAACGTCGAAAAATAACAAATGAAGGCTGTCAATTATTAGATAAATTAATAAATGAAAAGGGAGCGTTAGTCAGTGCGACGATATACTATGATTTGATCAACAAGAAATTTTTACCTGTTATTACCAGAGGTCGTGTTTCAACGATTGTATCCGATAATAATAAATTTTCAATTGGGTCATTAGGTGAAGAGAAAGATGTAACAGCGAAGGCTTTAACGCCAGTAATGAAAAAGTCGCCGACTCCATCACCTAGAGATATAATTGAAATTATTCGCTGTTTTCATAAAAAAAATAAGCAGCATGGATTATACCTTCCTACAGCAAGTACTATTACTGTTAAAGCTAAACCCCAACGTATTTTTTTGCATAATCAAGCCTTTATTAGCTATGGAGATCATAATATTTTTGTAACCAATGGTTTTAATTCAAATATCAGTGCTGAGTTTTCTGAAGCGCTAAAACTAGATGATTTCTCATGGTTAAGTAAAGTCATTAAAGATAATGCGAGTACAGAATCAATTGATAATAAAAGTTCAGTAAATGGAAAGACTGCTATAGAGCGTAAAATAAATAAATTACAAGAAATAAAGGATAAACGAGATTCTATTAAGTTAAATACTCCTCATGCTATTGAAGGAAAAAATGATACCAGTTTAGAATTAGTAAAAGGTATATATTCTGCGATAGAGAAAATTTTCACAGAGCTTAGTTTGCGTTATTCCACCAAAGATTGGCAGCACTGCTATTTTTCTAGTGTAGGGAAAGAAAATGGTGATTGTGCTGTAAAGATAGCTAATCAATTAGGTTTTGTGACTGAAAATATCAAGGGCTTGTTAAACGTCAGTGACCGTAAATTACATTATTTATATGAAAAAAATAACAGCCTAAAAAATGCCGATATGTCTTCTGTCCTTGCAATGAATTTATTTATAGCGAGTAAAGATAATAAACATTTATTTTATACATTGGTAAAAAAATCGCCTAATTTATTGACTAATATTTCTTTACTGCGTAATAAGCGCAACCCACTTTCTCATGGTGATCAACAAGCACTTGAAAATATAAGTGATGCAGAAATAGAGCAATATTGGGAGATATTTTTATTACTTAAGGAGCAAGTTTTATCTCAATTCCCCATGAAAAATATAATAGATAATAATGATAATTTTGACTGGCAAGATAGTAATCGCCGCTTACAAGCAAATAATAAACTTGAGCAAGAGTTTGGTTCTACTATGCTTAAGCGGTTAAATGAAGACATCTGTCATAATTTACATAGGTCTTTAGTTTATGCAAAGCATATAGATTCTCGTATATGTATTAATGAGCTTACGAGTGCGTTACAAAATTGTTTTTATCAAGCCAGTAGAGATTTAGACCCCTTAAATTTATCAGCTAAAAAAATCAAACAATTAGCAGAAGAAAATTTAGGACAAAATTTTCCGAAAAGTTTATTAAAAACGAATGATGAAAAAGTAAAGGGTTCAGCACAAGGTATTAATTCTACTTTAGGAGCTATCTTTATTAGCTTTTGTGCAAGAAATGAAGAAAGTGACCTAAGTTATTTAAGTAACAAATGCCCCAATATAGCAACTGAAATAGCAGAATTAATTGAATTACGTGGTCATGATGGTGAAATTTTAGATCAACAAGAAAATACAAATAAGTTAGCAGCATCCACTTTTTGTATTATCAAGGTATTAGCAGAAAGATATTGCGACTAATTAAACTTTAGGAAAGGATAGGATCGAGATGGAAAATAAGGTAATTAAACTAGAATTAGAACATAAAGATTCATTGCTTGATGATAAAAAAGAAGAGTTGGATAAGCGTGAGCTGGATTTAAATACAAAAGAAACAGAACTTGCAAAAAAAGAGCGTGATTTAGAAAGCCAACAGAGAGCAATTGAACAAGGTTTACCTGAGCAAGCAAAAAATCATTACGCAGTGCAAAAAACAGAGCTTGATGGTTATGCTAAACAACTCGATATTAAGGGAAGTAAGCAAACTGAATCTTTAAAAGAGCTTAATAAGCAACAACAAAAACTTAATGATGAACAAAAAGAATTTGCTAGTAAGCAAGAAGTAGCAGATTCAGATTTCTCTAGACAACGTAGCCAATTAGAAAAAGAGTTAGCGGAGGAAAAGATTAATGGTTTATCTCAACTTAATGAAGAATTAGCTACTGAAAAAGAAATAGAACGAAAAAAAATCTATAGTTCTTTAGAGCAAGTGAAAACTGATTTAGACAGTGAGGCAGAACAATTAAGTAAAGATCAGGCTAAGTTAAAAACTGATGTAGAGAAATTAAGGTTTGACGAGCAGGTATTAAAAAATAATCAGGTCAATATAGCCATTGAAGTGGATGAACAAGTTATAGATAGAAAGCTAAGCTTTGAGCAAATGGAAAATACTCAGAGAGAAGAAAATCAAAGATTAAGAGGGTATTTAAAAAGGAGTGATGAAGCTCTTTCACTGCATGAGGATCTTAAAAAACACCTGGGAGGTGAAGAGCCCGCCGCTGTATTACAGCGTTTATCCTCTCAACAAGAAGAGTTAGCAAGACTTAATGAAGAGTTATTGAATAGACCTAGCAGGGAAATTCAAGAGCGGTATGATGCAATGGATAGCAAGGTAAAAGACCTTGAAAATAGTAAGGAGCAATTAGATCAAGAAAACCGCGAGTATCAGAAACAAGAAGATAAGGTTGATAAATTAAATTTTAATATTAACAAGCTTGAAAGTAAAAATAAGAGTTTAGAAAGTCGTTATGCTGCTGTTTCAGCTGATAACAATAAATTACAAGAAGAATTGAAACGTCTTAATCCTGCGTACGAGGAAAAAGAAACAAGAGAAAAACGTATACAAGGAATTACACGCGAGGTTATTACTAAGCGTGTAGAGCGCTTAAACGGTAATGTTAACGAACTTAGTGTCCTTGAAGTTAATGAAGATCGAAATTTCACTGAATTAGAGTGGTTAGAAAGCATTCGTCAAAACACTGAAAATTATGGTTTAAGTTTTTCTAAGCGTATTTTATTTGCTTTCCATACCGCACTTAAAATTGCTGAGTGGTCGCCTATTACTGTATTAGCAGGGGTTAGTGGAACGGGTAAATCTGAATTACCTAGATTGTATGCCCATTTTGGTGGGATTAACTTTATGAATGTACCTGTACAGCCAAATTGGGACTCACAAGAATCTTTACTTGGTTACTATAATTCCATTGATAACTGTTTTGAAGCCCAACCTATTTTAAATTTTTTGGCACAAAGCCAAGAAAGTAAAAGTGATGGCTATAACGGTCTTAAAGATACCATAAATTTAGTGTTACTTGATGAAATGAACCTCGCTCATGTAGAGCTTTATTTTGCTGATTTCCTGAGTAAATTGGAACAGCGCAGAGGGGTAACAGGCAAAGAAAATATGCCAGATATAAAAGTAAAACTAGGGGCGAATATTGAACCTTTTTCTTTAACTTTAGGGAGAAACATACGCTTTGTAGGTACGATGAACCAAGACGAAACGACTAAATCACTTTCGGATAAAGTGTTAGACCGTGGGGTATCAATTTATTTCCCTAGACCTACCATCCTAAAAGAGCGTAAAAAATTAATTCCTTTAGGTGAACCATTAAATTTGATACCTAAAAAATTATGGAAGGGATGGACACTGTCAAATAGTGATCTTTCCTTAGAAGAGACTAAAAAATATAAGGGTATCATTGAAGACATTAACACTCATTTAGGCAATGTGGGTAAAGCACTAGGGCATCGCGTATGGCAGTCAATAGAATACTATATGGTCAACCATCCTTTGGTGAAAGCTTTACCTAATGAGAGTGATGAGTATAAAAAAGCACTTCATTTTTCATTTGAAGATCAGCTTGTACAAAAAGTAATGCCAAAATTACGCGGTATCGAAACGCGAGGTATCGGTAAAACAGACTGTTTAGATAAGATACATGATTTACTCATAAATAAAAAATTAAATTTAGTCAAAGATTTTAACAGGGCCCGTCTCTCAGGTTATGGGCAATTTATGTGGTGTAGTGCTGATTATTTAAATGATGATCAAGCTAACAAAGACTATGAATTACTATGGGAGCAAGCCTATACAATTAAAGGCGAAACTGCAACAAAACCGCTAATAACGCCTGAAGAATTTAAACAACTTCAAAAATGTGCTTATGAACTAGGTAAAGATAACGTAAGTTATCTAACGATAAAAGAAATTAAAGATACTCTTAGTATTGAACCAAAGATAGCTGACGAGATAAAAAAATACTTAAATGAAAGTGCTAAAGGATAAGGGGATGACAGCATTTAGTGATAAATCGCTAGAAAAACCGTTTGATTTTGAACAGCTTTATTATAATTATACTAATAATAAATACACTCAATTACTATTAGAATTACAGCATCATTTTATTAGTCTATGTTATTTTGACCCCTTATCGGGTGAACCTATCGCTGAGGCGATGAGTCAAATTGTCGCCTATCAAATAAAAACACTTCCAGATTTGAAGCAACATCATGATAAGTTAACACAGCTTATTACGCATTGTAATGAAAGTTTAAAGCATATCTTAGCGCAGCCAAGGAAAACCATTGTGCGTGAGCATGAAATGGTTCCAGTATATAAGGCGCAGCAAATAGACAGCCGTTCAGTGGAATGGCTTAGTCGTCAAACAGGTAGAAATTTGCGTGAGAAGTTGGCTGCTAACCCTCATATTTTGGCTGTTGCTCGTCGTTCTAGCCTTAATACACTTGAAAATCGTTTGTTGAAGGAGTTATTAATTCAGCTTGAAGTATTGCTATTTGATAAGCAACAGTTTTTGGGGTTAACCGAGGACCAACAACAACTACTCGACTTATCTCAGCAGTGGTTTCACCAACAAGAAGTTCAACAAATAAAGAACTGGCAACATACACCGCCAAATAATGTCTTATTAGAAGATCGAAATTATCGTAAAGCGTGGAGTTCTTGGAAAAAATTACTAACCCTAAATGAAGAAGTTGATTTACAAAATAAAAATACTAATATTAGCCTTAATTTTTATTTACTTACTTTGATTTTGACTAAGCTCTATGCAAATGAACGAGTACATTTATTGGAGCAAGAATGGCTCTTTGATTACCAAAATTTAACCTTGAATTTTGATAATCAATCAGAAATTAAGGTTGAAGGTATATATTTTTCAAAACTAGATAAACAACAAAAATTAACCTTAATTTTGCAAAAAGAAGGTGATTTATTATTAAAACTTGATTCAAGTTTAGGTGAGCAAAAATCATTAAAAATAACCCTAAAAGATAATAATCGTATTTACTTAGTTGATTCCCATAACAAAGAACTTAGAAGTTCAGCTTTAGATGCTGATAACCTTAACCAGTTTGTCCATAAACTTATGTATCAATGGGTTGATGAAAGCTATCAGGTTAAGACAAAACCAGGAAAATTAACTGGGCAATTAATCAGTATTGAACTAGGGAGCTGCCAACCCTTAGTACTCGTTGATAAAGACCAAAAATCACAAGCGTTAGCTATTCAGTTATTGGCTCTAGAAAGTGGCTTAAATTGTAGTTTTTCCACTTCACTTCATGTTGAAAATAATATTGTAAGTGGTACGCATTTAGCTGAAGAATCTGATGGTAAATCTGAGGCCTATGGCTACCTTATAGAAAATTTAGCTAAATTTATTGAATGCAAAGGCTCACTAAATTATCTAATAAATGATTACTTAAGTGAATTTTCAACTAAAACGGTAAGGCGAGAGTTTAACCGATATTTTAAATTCGCAAACCCTTTACCTAAAAGTATTGCCGCAGTATTTGATATACAGCAGTATCACCGTAATAACTTTAAAATTAATGATGTCGTTCTGACGCTTGACTGTAATAAAGAGGGTGTTTATGTGACCGCTATTGTTATTGCAAAGGGAGACAATAATAATAGAGTTCTTGAGCGACATCCATCAGTAAAATTAAAAGGAGAAAGTACACGACTATTGATGAAAAAATCATTTGGCAATGAATTACCAAGTGAAATTGTAGAACAGTTTGTTGACCTGTTTAGCTATAATGAATTAGCTTATAGTCACCGAAATTTAGTACTTAATCATAACGGTCAATGGTACAAGTTACCTAAAGATATTAAGGATAATCTTAAAAAGCAAAAGACTTATTTAGACACTCAAGAAATGCATTCAGTTATTAAAGAATTGAAGGGGTCTAAATCTTCTACCGTTTGGTATTTACCCTTATCAAGTGCTATTGCCAAACCAAAAGATATTAAAAACTCTGATTGGATTGCAAATCCTAATGTAATTAGAGGCTCACAATATTTATTAGCTCAACAACAAAACAACCCAAGAAAAATTTATTGGCGAGATCATTTACCACAGTTATTCACCCGAACAGCTGTTGCTGGTAGAGAACAAAACTTTTATTTTGTTAATGATAAAACAACCATCACACCCATTCGTGGTGAAAGAATTGATGTAAAAATCGAAAAGATTTTTACATTGCCTTCAGGTGCTACTGAAATTTCATTACCAATAACACAAGGTAAAGGTAAAAATAAAAAACGGTTTAATTTACAAATAAATTCAAGTGTCTTCCCTTTGTTACAAGAAGTGGAGTGTAACTTAGATTTGGGGTATACCTATGGTGAAGAGCAACCTTATCAACTAATATTTAAACCAGTCAATCAACAAACAGCCCCCTTTATTTCTTTGCAAGCCCAGTGGACAGAGCATGATGATTCAACTCCAGTTGAATCACTTTTCCCTGATTTTCCAGTCATTAAATCAATAGATGATTTGCGTAGTTTTGATAAAAAAACAGATATTCTTGAGTGGGCTGATAAAAACTTTCAAGAAATTATAGATTATGGAGAGTTCTATATTAATGGGGAGAGCCAAAAACGTATTAAACTCGAATTAACCGATATTTTATGGCGAGATGGAAAGCATGGGAAATATGGGTTTGTAGGAGATATTATGGTTCGTGAACAGGATTTTGATATTTTTGATCAAAGTTTGAAGTTTGTATCTTGCGAAGTTATTGAAAGCAATAAAAGAAAATCAGCAAAAAATATCACTCCCTTAGGAGAATTAAGCAAGAGAGATTTAGAGTTAATAGGTAAGATTTCTGGTCGGTGGCGTTTTCCTTTTATTACCTTATTCGATCAAGGAAGGTCATTAAATGATGCTGACTTTCCTATAGGTTTACAAGACAAGGCAAAATTAGCACTTAATTCGGCTGAAAGTTTAATCAATGGCTATCAAGAAAAAGTAGAAATGCATTTGTATAATGAATTATGGCAAATGGTAACTTACCTCCATAAAGATATGCCCTTATCCTTAACTGAAAAATTAATTGAATTTAGCACTAATAAAAATGATTTGCGCTCTAAAAATTTATTAATGTCCTATGCTCTCGGAGATTTAAGCTGTGATTGGCAACAAACATTATTCACAAATATTTTAAATCCAGCTGATGATTATGGTGATACTCGTAGTATTTGTTTAGAAATTATTTCTACGGCTAGTTGGCGACATAAAGATGTAATTTTGAGTTTAAATTTACCGCAGATAGAACAGCTAAGTAAAAGGTTGAATTTAGCATTTGAAGGGGATATAAAGAAGTTAAAAGGAAATAAGCAACTATTTAAGTGGAACTCATTATTACGGCGACTAGAGTTACTATTAGCGTTGATGCGCTGTCGGGCAAGTGATAATAAAGAAATTAAAGGTTTACTAGCAGTGGGTTCGCCAATCTCAGGTCAATTTGAACAAATCATTGCTAGAGTTAATGAGTCTTTAGGAGAGGAGTTATATAATGCTATGCAAAGAGATAATAAAATCTTTTCCAGAGTTAAATTAAATTTATCTAAACCTCAAGGTTATTCAAAAACCGTTGATATTCTTTATGCTTTAAAACTTTATTTAACAGGTGAAGATGGAGCCAATCAAATTACTATAAAGGAAGTTATAGCTGAGTAAGGGGGGGGGGATTACATTAGTGCTATTAATTATCTTAAAAAATACGGTACTAGACTTTCCATGCTTTGCTAGACACATTTAATAGTTATTGGCAACTAACCTCAGAAATAGACATTGCCAAGCCAAGTATTTACTCACGGTATTGCGAGAGATACCCAGTTGTTTGGCAATCTTGCGGTCAGATAAGCCATTGCCATTATTGTGTAATGATTTTATTTGGTGAATCACAAGCCACTCCTTCATAACATTTCCTGAAGCATTTGATGGTATTTTTACTGTTGAAAACTTAACTGAAAATATAAAAATAATGAACGAAATGGCATAATGGCAATTAAAGAAGAGCGGATTATTTGTGAGCTTACGAGAGCATAGCTCACTCTTTGTGAAATTGGAAGCAGGCGTATTAGCTGCGCCGTCAGCTGTTCAGGTAGGTCGTGTGACGGTATGCAAGAGGGGGCTTGCAACTTTGAAATGCAACAGCTGTGTACTCTCCGCTACGCTAGGTAATAGCCTCGTTGGTAGCATTATTTTGTGTTTATTAAGGCTATGTACTCGTTAAGTGTTGGTAATAACCTATGTTATTGTTTTTAATTTCTAATAAGTAAACCCCCAGCTCTGCTGGGGGGCTCACAAAGTTTGACAATTACGGGAATCATCGCAATTCTCCTTATCTGTGAACCGCCTAAAGTTCAAAAGATAAGGAAAAAACGATGAAACCAGAAAATAGTTTAAACCATACGAAGTGGGAATGTAAATATCATATAGTTTGGATACCGAAATATAGAAAGAAGAGTATTTATAAAGATTTGCGGAAATACCTTGGTACAACGCTAAAAGAGTTAGCTCTTCAAAAGGAATGTAAAATTGAAGAAGGGCATTTAATGCCTGATCATGTTCATATTTTAATCTCAATTCCTCCCAAGTACTCAGTGTCACAGGTGATTGGGCTTATAAAAGGTAAAAGTGCAATCTCTATAGCCAGAACCTACATGGGCCGAAGAAAGAATTTTACGGGTCAAAGTTTTTGGGTAAGAGGCTATTATGTTTCAACAGTAGGGAGAGATGAAGAAACGGTGCGAAATTACATCAAGCACCAAGAGAGCGAAGATAAGCGAATAGAGCAACTTGATCTATTTTAGATTCACACCACCTTTAGGTGGTAAATAAGTAAGCCCGCTTTGAGCGGTTCACGGTTTTCAAGCCTCCGGCTTTGCCGGAGGTATTTGACTGAATCATGAGAAATTCAGAACAAAAAAATCCGCAAAGTTAAGTATTATTGATTACTTAGCTTTTTATAACGGTAAGCGAACACACTCTAAATTGGGTTATAAATCACCCTTAGAGTTTGAGCGTGATTTTCATAAGAAACAGGCCTAAGAAAGTGTCCTGTTTTACTTGACCATTACACTTTGGACTTACAATAACGAACAACCGCATTCAGCCATTGGAGGCATTTCACTTCGGTATTTACTGGATGCTGCAGGATATTAAAATTTATAGAATAAAATGTACAATTGAGGGGTAATAAATGATGAGTTCGACAATGGGGAGAGATATTAACCCTAAGATATCAGTAGTGTGTCCATGCTTTAATGAAATGGAGGTAATAGAAATTTTTTTAGGCCGAATGCAACCTATATTAAAAGAGTTAAATAAAAGCTATGAAATTATTTTTATAAATGATGGGAGTTCAGATGATACTTTAAATATTTTATTAAACGCTAAAAATACATATAAAAATATTCGTATTATTAATTTATCAAGGAATTTTGGGAAGGAAGCTGCACTGACGGCCGGATTGGAATGTGCGAAAGGAGATGTTATTATCCCCATCGATGTTGACTTGCAAGACCCTCCAGAGCTTATTATTTCATTTTTGGATAAGTGGGAAGAGGGTTATGATGTTGTATTAGCAAAAAGAGTTGACCGTTCAACTGATAGCTTACCAAAGCGATTGAGTGCCGAGTACTTTTATAAAATACACAATAAAATTTCTGAAATATCGATACCTAATAATGTTGGGGATTATAGGTTAATGAGTAAAAGAGTTGTAAAAACACTCAATGACTTGCCTGAAAACCAACGTTTTATGAAAGGGCTTTTTGCTTGGGCTGGATATAAAACAGCAGAAGTGGGGTATAAAAGAGAAAGCCGGGCCGCAGGAAAAACAAGTTTTAATGGGTGGAAATTATGGAATTTTTCACTGGATGGCATTACCAGTTTTAGTACTGTACCGCTGAGAGTCTGGACATACTTAGGAGTCGTAATATCTTTACTTTCCTTTTTGTATGGTGGACTCATTATATTTAAAACAATTTTATTAGGTGTTGAAACCCCAGGATATGCCTCTATATTAGCTGTTGTTTTGTTTTTAGGAGGAGTTCAGTTGATTGGAATTGGAGTGTTAGGTGAGTATATAGGCAGAATATATAAAGAGTCAAAAAGGAGGCCTGCATATATAATTGAAGGTGAGTATTAACCCTTGCTAAGGTTGATTTCACTTTATAGACTGGAAAAAGAGGTGCACAGCCTAAATATTTAGATTCCACGATATATTACTCTTAATGCTAAAGGCGTGTTCCGCTTTGCTTCATAGAAGACAGGGAGGTTTACGCATTTATTAATGGGGTATCAGATCATAGACTGATGTCACGTAGAGCCAAAAGGCTAGGTTTTATTTTCCATTCGCAAGGTTAAAACCTGATGTGGTTACACTATTTAGGACAAAAAAACTAAAGTTTAACCGCATAGCGTAAATCTCGGGTGGCTTGCCCCCGAGCTGGATAGCTTACAATGGGGCTCT
>ENA-ORXI01001007-ORXI01001007.1-sediment-metagenome-genome-assembly--contig:-NODE-1007-length-22782-cov-29.467782_pt1 | contig 22782 bp, 16 predicted proteins | sample MGYA00237861_ERZ511468 | MGnify/ENA primary metagenome ERZ511468 (study PRJEB26299, sample SAMN06266213) | sediment metagenome | isolation source: Hudson Canyon methane seep mesocosm | place...
ACCCCCTCCATCAAGAGGGGGCTTAAGAGCAAGAAAAAATCACCCTTAAACCGCTTAACTTAATGGCAGTGACCCTCCCCTCCCCAGCAAGGGAGGGCTTTTTATAAACTGTTTTAGTTTTTTAGTATGGATTGTACGGGCTATTTATGATGTATTAATCCTTAGTTCCATTAGGATTTTTTAGTAATTGACGAATATTTTATGGATTTATTGAGGTCCCACATTTTTATGGCTTTGATTACATCTAAGCATGAAAGAAAAATGTGGGACTATTTTTTATTTTTTACCAAAAATCCATTTAACATGCTCAATCATGTCATTTAGTGAATTTTCTTTGATTGTTTGTATCAGTTCATCTACTTTAAAAGCATGGTGTCTTTCATAAACAACACCGACTTGTGGAGAGTCTGCTAACCCAGTATCACGAGCATGGTCAACAAAACCGTCATTTTTCCAAAAGAAAGCACCTGGCATGGTGGTTGGAATAACGAGTACAAAAAATAATGAACGCCCAAAAGCAGCCATTACTATCACTGTGATAGCTAATAAGCTTGCTACCACTAAACCTAAAGCGCCAGATAAACCAGTGATTATAATGAGGCTGGTAAGCAATAAACTAGCGGCTAATAAGCCATTACGTAGTAGATACGATTTTCCGTATTGTGTCGTTTGACGGTAATGGGAGGCAGCACCTTCGTTATTAATTTCTTTCATATCACGAGCATGAATAATATGGCCGATGGCTTCTATTAATAGGCCAATAGCCATAATCATTGCTAGTGTAGGAATAAGTACATTTAATGATAATAAAGGTAACGAGATAAGACTAACAGTTGCGATAATCAAAGCACCCAAACTTAGTGTAGAGCCAAGGAATGCCGTTCCAGTCTGTAAATGATCCCAAAAAGGGCGTGCCGGTATTCGGTAAAGTTTATACATAAAGAATAAACCAATAGGACCACTGATAACGGCTAAATAAGCAAAGATATCAGCGAAAAAACCCATAAATGCATTATCAAACAGAGCAAAAAAAGCATAGCCAAGTAAGCCAGTATAAAACATGGATACTCCTGCAATTTCACGACTGACAGGTGATAAACGTAAATTATTAAAGCCCCGATAAAAACGGTGTGGCTTACCCAAGTGCATATTTAATTTATATAAACCAATAGTACTTAGAGTAAAAATTGTTGCTACTAAGCTCATATGTAATGAGTATTCTTGCAATAAATTAAAGCCTGCTAAGTTAAACACAGGGCCTAATATCAGCATTAAAAAGGCACCGACTGTTGCTTGAGTAAATAAGGTAAAAATAACATGAGCACTTTCGTGGCTAGTTAATAATGAACGAAAATTCCAGTGTTTTTCTTGCCCCATTTTTTCATCAACAACAGGCTTATAGTGTTCTTCATTATCATCTTTATGATATTTAAGAGGCATGGAATCCGTCCGTGTCATTTCACGGTGATTCTGCTTTTTTTGTTGGAAACGAATATTAGGGTTAGTTATATCGGGTGTTGGGAACCCAGGTATTTGGGTGATTGCTTGGTCACGATTTTCAGGGATATTTTCAATCACTCCAAAATCTAGAGCATTACCTAGGCAAGCACTAACACAAGAGGGCTTTAAGCCTACTTCAAGGCGATCTACACACATATTACACTTACTTACTTCGCCTTTAACTGGGTCCAGTTGTGGAGCATTATAAGGACACACCCAGGTACAGTAACCACAGCCAAAACAAATGTCTGGATCTTGTAACACGGCACCATATTCAGTAAATTTAGTATAAGCCCGTGTTGGGCAGCCTTTTAAACACACTGGGTCATCACAGTGATTACAAGCCATAGAAATATTTAGGCGTTGGTAATCAGGGTAAGTGCCCCCTTCTACATAACCGACTGAACGAAAAGCAATATGAGCGGGGTTATCATTTTTTTCACTGCAAGCAGCTTCGCAAGCATGACAGCCGATACAGTTATCAGCATTTAGAAAAAAACCATGTTGTTTATTACGGTTAGGGTTTTCACCTATGCCACAATCGCCATTGATATTTAGACTTTTATCACGGCGATCATCTCCCTCTTCGGTCAGTTCAATATTTTTCCCGTAGCGGTTTTTATCTTTGGTCTCTTTATCCCAAAGACGTGAGTATTCGGGTTCATCACTTCTTACTTTAATCATAAAATGGGTCTAGTAATTTTTGAATAGAATAGGACTTTTAATCTCGATTAAAAGTCATCATATAAACTATTATTATTTAGGAGGTGAGCTTTAAAAGCTGCGTGCTTCTTTATTCATTATTGCGGCTTGCTCTTGATTGACAGGCTCAATACGCACAGCAGACTGTTTAAAAGCAGGTTGGCGCGAATGTGGATCTAATAGGCCAAGAGTTAAGCGGTTAACACAATCAAAAAAGTGAAACGGGATAAAAACCATATTATTAGGAACGCGCTGAGTCAACATAACCATAACTATGGCATCACTACGTCGTGAAACAACACGAACATAGCTTTGGTGAATAATGCCCATTTCAGCAGCCACATCTGGATTCATTTCCATAAAAGGGGTTGGGCTATATTTATTATTATTACCAATTTTTCCCGTTCGTGTGCGCGTATGAAAATGCTCAACCAAGCGGCCCGAATTTAACCAAAAAGGATACTGTTCATCAGGGATCTCATTGTTATTAATAAACGGTAAAGGAATTAATTTTGCTTTACCGTCCGCATAACGAAAGGTTTTATCTTCAGTATATAAACGTTTACCACCCTGAGGAGGTTGTTCACCGTTGTTTGCTTGCTCTTCGGTATAAGGCCATTGAATACCGCGGTTTTTTTCAATTAAGTCATGCGTCATACCGGAAATATCAACCAATCGACCTTTTGATAATTGTCGCATTTCATTAAAGACGTCAGCAGGCTTATAAGGAAAACTCATTTTTTCCGACCGCTTAAAGTGTTTTGCTAGTTCATTAAAGATATGTAAATCAGTTTTGGTATTGGCATAAGGTTCTTTGATTTTACGGACGATATTGACGCGCCGTTCAGTATTGGTAAAACAGCCCTCTTTTTCAGCCCAGATAGCAGCAGGTAAAAAGATATGCGCATAGTCAGTTGTTTCAACATCTAGATAAGAATCTTGAACCACTAAACATTCTAATTTTTCTAATGTTTTACGGATACGTGCCGTATTAGGCATCGAAGTCATTGGGTTGGTGCCGATTAACCATAGGCCTTTAATTTCACCCGTTTCAATAGCAGGAAAAATATCTGTTTGTGCCATACCGCGTTGCTTAGGGAAAAACTCAGGATCAACATTCCAGAACTTTCCTATGTCTTCACGGTCTTGTTTATTTTCGAGCTGGCGGTAAGCAGGTAAGCCAGAGCAAGAGGACCATTCGCGTGTACCCATAGCATTACACTGACCGGTAATGGATAAGCTGGTACCGCCCTTCTTACCAATGTTACCTGTAAGCAAACTTAGATTATTTAAACCCACAACTCCATCTGAGCCATGGGTACTTTGATTAATACCCATAGTCCAAATATTCATAGCAGCGCCGGCTTTAGCATAAAGCCGTGCCACATGACGAATGGTATCTTCATCAATACCACATATTTTTGAAGCGGATATAGGGTCGTAATTTTGAACTTCTTTTTTTAGTTCATCAAAGCCATTAGTGTTGGCTTTAATATATTCTTTATCTTCTAAACCTTCCGCTAGAATCACATGCATTAAAGAATTTTGAAGCACTATATCGGTTCCAGGGGTAATGGCAAGGTGCATATCTGCATTTTGAGCCAGCATAGTCACACGAGGATCAACGACAATTAAAGGGAAATCCCTTTTTTCTTGGGCTTCCTTCATGCGCCAATAAATAATAGGGTGTTGTTCGGGGAGATTAGAACCCCAAGCAATCAAACAATCAGTATGTTCAAAATCTTCATAGCAACCTGGTGGGCCATCAGAACCAAATGAACGTTTATAGCCTGATACAGCAGAAGCCATACAAAGGGTGGTATTACCATCGTAGTTATTGGTACCAATAACACCACGTGCTAATTTTCCTAAGGTATAGAATCCTTCTGTTAGAATTTGGCCTGTAGAAACAATGGCAAAAGAGTCAGGCCCATAAGTTGATTGGATACGTTTAATTTCCGAAGCCATTTTAGAGGTTGCGGCATCCCAATCAGAGTTCTGCCACGGTTCATGAAAATCTGAACGAATTAAGGGAGTTGTACCTCGACCTGCAGATTCAAATAATTCATGTTCAAAAATTCCTTTTAAACATAACTTACCTTGATTCACATCAGCATTACCGACTCCACGAGAAGAAACGGGAACTCCTTGTTGATTAGTGCCAATCTCAATAGAGCAACCTGTAGAGCAATAACCGCAAGTTGAATAAGTCCATTTTTCAACTTTCTTGTCAGCAATAGTAATAGGATTTTTTTTGTTACGACCGAAAAGCATAATATTTGATTGGTGTAGTGATTAGTATTGATACGTGAGGTGCTAAGATATTTTTTCAAAAAAAATGGCGCTTATTCAAGCAAGAATAAACGCCTAAGAAAATAAAACTAATATCGAATAACGTTCAAACGTCAATAAGTTAAAAGCAACTAACATGCCATAAAATAAATACATGTAAGCTCATGATTATTAATGGATAAGTTGTATTGCATTGACGTGATTTTTTTTGGGTGGATTAATTTGGTGCGTAGTTTGGTTGATATGGTGCAAATTAACTTTTTCTAAATTAAACAAAGGTGGGTAGTTTGTTTGTATGTATTGATCTATACCTTGTGTAGGGTAAGTATTCAGAGCCCCCTAGTTTATATTCTCACGCTGCTAGTTAGGTAGCTCCCTCTCCTGCTGGAGAGGGCTGGGGTGAGGAGAATAAAATTAAGGCTTTCGCCGAGAGATAAAGTGAGGGTCTCTGAATACTTACTGTGTAGGGTATATAGGTCAATACTTTTCACTCGTTCATTTATTTGTCCACGAAAGCTACTAAATCACTCAATATTTTTTCTTTTTTTCGTGGACCCTTGTTTTGTTATAGGTATGCATGAACTTAAATTATGCCCATCATTACTGGAAAATTCTGGCGCTATTTCAGCCTACGAATGAATGATAATTTATTAAGAAGTTAATTTAAGCGCAGCTTCTTGATATTTTTTACTACTGACAGCGGTGACGTCATCGGGTAGTTTTGGTCCCGGAGGTGTTTTATCCCAGTCTAAAGTTTCCAGGTAATCGCGAATAAATTGTTTATCAAAGCTAGGAGGGCTGATGCCAACCTGATACTGTTCAACAGGCCAAAAACGTGAGGAATCAGGGGTTAAAGCTTCATCAATTAAATAAAGAGTTCCTGCATCATCTAAGCCAAATTCAAATTTTGTATCTGCAATGATAATGCCACGCTGTTTAGCATATTTAGCTGCTTCAGTATAAAGTTGTAGACTAATATCACGTACCTTTTTGGCCATTTCTTCACCTAATAAAGGAATGGTTTCAGCGAATGAAATATTTTCATCATGATCCCCAACAGCGGCTTTAGTTGAAGGAGTGTAAATCGCTTCGGGAAGTTGCTGTGCTAATTGAAGGTTTTCAGGGAGAGTAATACCGCAGACACTTCCAGATTTTTGGTAGTCTTTCCAGCCAGAACCAATTAAATAACCACGTACAATCGCTTCAACAGGGAGTGGTTTTAGTTTTTTCACGATAATTGCACGCCCTTCTATTTGAGCGCGCTCAGCTGCATCGGGAATGATTTCTTCGAGAGTTAACTCAGATAAGTGATTAGGAATCACATCTTTCATTTTTTCAAACCAAAAGTTTGAAACAGAGGTAAGAACTTGGCCTTTTCCAGGAATCGGATCAGGTAATACAACATCAAAAGCTGATAGGCGGTCTGTGGTAACAATCAATAGGTGTTGATCGTCAATTTCATAGATGTCACGGACTTTGCCACGAGTTCGTAATTTAAGGTTAGAAATTGAAGATTCAAATAAGGCGGCTGGAGCAGTCATATTATCAAGCTAAATTGAATAAAAGAAGCGCCCTATTTTATATGAATAATCTTTAATTGTTTATATTAATTGATGTAAACAATTTGGCATCTTGCTACCTTCTCTAAGGGCATAGGGGTCTACACAACTTGGGCATAAAAAGCCCTCCCTTGCTGGGGAGGGTTGGGTGGGGAGACAATTAGAATACGCTGTTTGCTTTAGTGACTCATGTTACGCAGTAATTGAATGCTTTCACTCTCATGAAATACAACAAAGAGCGTGTAGCATCAGATCCGTGCCCGTATGGAGATACGTAATACGGGATAAACAGCGCATCGAATTCCCCGTATTTCGCAAGCTACATACGGGCTACAGATTCTTTTGAACCTCCACTTACCTAGTAATCACTGATGTTACACAGTAATTGAATGTGAAGGGAATACAGTCTGGAGAGGGCTTTAAGATTTTTCTTGTTGGAGAGGGTTTAGGTGAGGAGATATAAAAGCTTTCTTTATTCTATTTTTTGCTTTTATTTTACTCGTCCTCATCTTAGTCCCCTACGGCTGGAGAAGGGACTTATTTGAAGGTAGGTACGGTTAGAATGGTTGAGCAGTAAAAATATTAAGCAACCATCAGCCCTAAATCTTCATAGATACGTTTTTTCTTCCAACCGGCAAAGACTGAATCATCAAAAGGTACGTCGTAATCAATAGAGTATTCATAGCAGCTTCTAAATAAACGAGCAGTACGAAATGCATGTAATTCATCATCTGCATTGATGGTGTTTACATTGCCAACTTGAAAGGTTTTATTTCTAGATTTTCCGTTACATACCCAGAATACGGTGTAACAAAGATAACTTTTATCTTTTCTACGGTCATATTTAATGGTTCTAGATACACCGGTTAAACCGGTTGTAGTTTTGTTTTTTGGGGGTTTTAAGAAGCGTGTTCTACTGCCCTTTAGAACCACAAGCATTTGGTCGCGCCAAGCAATTGCAGCGGCAATAGATTTTAGCTTGCTACCCCATAGTTTATGTGAAAAGTAACGGCTATTTTCTTTACCGCGGCGAACTATACGGACTTGGAATCCGAAAGCATCAGGTTCGGTAATATGTTTATGTTTCATTATGGTGTTTATTTGGCATGATAAAAATTTACAATGAGCCGAATGAAGTGAGTGTGATTCTAAATAAACGAAAACATTTTTATCGAATTTCATTGTAATTTCATAAATCTCTGCTACAAGATTTAGATTAGCAATGATTATGTGGTTTTTGCCAATAAAAACAAGATAATTTTGTCTGTTTTGTGAAATACCTAGCAATTTAGTGTAGAATTTTCTTTATCTGCCGTATGGTGGGTATAATTTATGAATTATTCACCGTGTATTTAATATAGGAGACACCAATGAGTGTACTAGTAGGTAAGCAAGCACCAGATTTTACGGTTCCTGCAGTTTTAGGAAATGGCGAAATTGTTGATTCTTTCAGTTTTTCTGAAGCAACAAAAGGTAAATATGCTGTTATTGTATTTTACCCTTTGGATTTTACTTTTGTATGTCCTAGCGAATTAATTGCGTTAGACCATAGAATGGATGAGTTCACTAGCCGTGGCGTTGAAGTTATTGCAGTTTCAATTGACTCACATTTTACTCATAATGCATGGCGTAATACGGCCATCAATGATGGTGGAATTGGTCAAGTTCGTTACACTATGGCGGCTGATATCGCACACACAATCGTTAAAGATTATGATGTAGAAGCAGAGGCACCTCAAGTTGCTTACCGCGGTAGCTTCTTAATTGATAAAGCTGGCTTAGTTCGTCATCAAGTTGTTAATGACTTGCCTTTAGGTCGTAATATTGATGATATGTTACGTATGGTTGATGCACTACAATTCCATGAAGAACATGGTGAAGTATGTCCAGCTGGTTGGAATAAAGGTGATGCAGGTATGGATGCAAGTCCAGCAGGTGTTGCTTCTTACCTAAGCGAAAATGCTGACAAACTATAAGTTATTAGTTTAATTGGTTGAAAAAGCGGGCTTTATAGCCCGCTTTTTTTTGCCTAAAATATTATGATGGGTCATTATTAGCCATTTTTATTAGTTGAAAATAGGTGAAATAAACAGTCGCACAGCCAATAAAAATAGAAATAAATGTTTCGCCAATGGCAGCCATACCCAAAGTAAACCCTAATAAGTAGCCTATTATCCCAGTAACAGCCCATTTAAAACCATTTTCACCATGTTGTTTGCCAGAGTTAAAAAAGGTCACTGCAGTTATGATTGCAACTAATATTATTATCATTATTTTTTCCTGGTTAGTGTGTAAGGATGAATCGAGTTAGAGTCATTAACTCAAATATTTACACTGTAAAGCATATATAGTATAAGAAAGTTTAGCCTATTTTATTCTAGGGCTGACAATCAATCCAGTAAGTTTAATTCCATATAGTAAGGAGCAGAAAATGAGCAAGTTAGTTAAAGGCTTTTTGATAGTTTTTTCATCGATTATAGGTTTAATTATTGCAGCCGTTGTTATTATTCCTTTAGTTGTTGATTTAAATGATTATAAACCTGAGATTGAAACGTTAGTAAAAGATAAAACAGGGCGAACGTTGAAAATCGAAGGGCAAATAGATTTATCTATTTTTCCATGGATAGGGGTGTCGACAGGAAAATTAACGCTGAGTAATGCAAAGGGTTTTAAAGAAACTAATTTTGCAGTGATTAATGAAAGTGATATTAAGGTTAAATTATTACCTTTGCTTTCTAAGGAAGTTGAAGTTAGTACCGTTGTTTTAAAGGGACTACAGTTAAATTTAGCTAAAAATGAACAAGGAATCAGCAACTGGGATGATTTAACAGCGCAAAAAGTTACAGAACCGAAGCCAGCGGATATAAGTCATGTCGATGCTGATAAAAGTACATCCCCTGCTTTGGCTGCATTAGCTATAGGTGGTTTAGTGATTGAGGATTCGCAAGTCATTTGGGATGATCAACAAGCAAAGCAGCATTCGGTCATTAAAGCGTTTAATTTAAAACTTGGCGCGGTTGCATTTAATCAGGCTATTCCAGTCACTATATCTTTAGTTTTAGAAAATACGAGCCCTGGATTGACTGAGCAATTATCTTTATCTACTCAGGTAATTATTGATAATTCAATGCAGAAGGTTGAATTGCAGCAGTTAGTTGTTGATTCTAAAACGACGGGTTCAATTGTTTCTGGTGGTGTTGCACAAGTAAATTTACAAAGCGATATCAAGGCTGATTTAAAATCACAACAGTTTAATTTGTCTGCCTTTAAACTGGAGTCTAAAGTAGAAGGGAGTATTATTCCTGGCGGGTTATTAACGGCTGTATTAACGTCAGAGATAGCTATTGATTTACAGCAACAAACCGCTAAATTAAGTGACTTGCAACTCAATAGTAATTTATTAAATGTATCGGGCAATATTGATGCACAGAAAATTACTGATAAGCCAAGCTATTCAGGTGCGATAAAAATTGCTCAATTTAGTCCAAAAGCTTTGTTACAACAACTACAGATGGCAGTCCCTAAAACGAGTGATGAGAGTGTGTTAAATAAACTAGCTATGCAATTTAATTTGCAAGGAACACAGAACTCAATTGCATTAGAAAAATTAGTAATTAATTTAGATGATACGCAGGTCAATGGCTTTGCACGAGTGAGTCAATTTAATAAGCCTGCGATAGCATTTAAATTGGTAGTGGATACGATTGATGTGGATCGTTATACGGCGCCTCCTGAAAAAACTACTCCGCTCAAAACAGCAACACCGGCCACTGCAGTAGCTGCCACGACCACACTAATTCCTGTGGAAACAATCCGAGGTTTAAATATTCAGGGTGATTTGAGTATTGCTCAGCTAAAGGTAGCAAAATTAACAATGTCTGGGGTCAGTTTGAACCTAAAAGCTAAGAACGGTGTTGTGACGACTAAGCAGAAAATAAGTAAACTTTATAAGGGTAGCTATAGTGGTCAATTAACCGTTAATGCAAAATCAAAAAAACCACGTATTTTCTTAAATGAAAAAATTTCAGGCGTTCAGTTAGAGCCGCTATTTAGTGATATGCAACTAAACCAGTCGATTAAATTAAAAGGGACTGCGAATATTAAAGCTAAACTTAATACGCAAGGAAATACTGTGCCAGAAATGAAATCAACTTTAGCCGGGAATTTTGACTTTGTTGTTAAGAAAGGCGCTTTAACGGGTTTTAATGTGCAAAAAATGATTGATTTAGGGCGTATGTTTGCTCAAAGTAAAACAATGCAGGGCAACTATAATAATGAACAAACCTTATTTACAGTACTACAAGGGAGTGCAAGGGTTAAACAAGGAGTCATTAATAACCCTGATCTTTTATTAGATTCATCGACTATTGAAGTTAAAGGGGGTGGAACGGCTAATTTAGTTAATGAAGCTTTAAACTATAAGTTAGCAGCAAAAGTTAAACAAGCTAGTACTAAATCGGTTCAAGTAAAAGGCCGCCCTATTGTTATTAAAGTCGCAGGAACATTTGCTCAGCCTAGTTACAAGGTAGATGTTTTATCAATGGTAACCGAGCATGAACAGAAAAAAATTAATAAGGAAATTGATAAACATTTAGGAGAAGGGGCTGGTAAGGCCGTTAATGATTTATTAAAAAGTTTTTTCTAATCATTCGTTAGACAGTCTTTATATCGGTAAACTATAGGCTATTTGAAAAATAGTTTAGCGAATTATAATGACACCTGATAAATTTCAATCAAACTTATTGCGCTGGTTTGATCTACATGGCCGGAAAGACCTGCCTTGGCAGCAGCCAGCTACACCTTATCGAGTTTGGGTTTCAGAGGTTATGTTGCAACAAACGCAAGTTGTAACGGTTATTCCGTATTTTAATAAATTTTTACAGCAATACCCAACAGTTGAAAAACTTGCGAATGCGCCAATTGATGAAGTACTCAGTTTATGGGCAGGCCTTGGTTATTATGCACGCGCAAGAAATTTACATAAGGCCGCTGGTTTAATAAATAAAGCTGGCTACTTTCCAAATACTTTAGAAACACTGATGGATTTGCCAGGAGTAGGCCAATCAACAGCAGGTGCAATTTCGAGTATTGCTTTTTCTAAAAGCGAGCCAATTTTAGATGGAAATGTACGGCGTGTATTAGCAAGATACAAAGCAGTTAAAGGTTGGACTGGGAGTAGCGCGGTAAATAAGCAGTTATGGGCTTTAAGTGCTTTATATACGCCACAAGAACGTGGAGCAGATTACACACAGGCGATTATGGATTTAGGAGCGACTTTATGTACACGCTCAAAACCGAAATGTTTAGATTGCCCCTTAAATTCAGCCTGTCAGGCTTTACAGAATGATTTAGTTAATCAATTACCTACACCTAAACCAAGAAAAAAAATACCTGTTAAGCAGAGTATTTTCGCAATATTAATTAATAAAGATAATGAGATTTTTTTAGAAAAGCGAGCCTCAATAGGCATTTGGGGGGGCTTGTGGAGTGTTCCAGAGTTCGATAATGAGGGAGCGATTGAACAATGGTGTACTTTAAAATCAATTCAAATTTCTAAGAAACAAACATTGGAAAAAAGGCGACATACCTTTTCTCACTATCACTTGGATTATGTACCTATATTACTGTATGTAGATAACCTTATAAATAATGTTATGGAAGCTGACAAGGCTCTCTGGTATAAACACCGGCAGATGATGAATATTGCATTGCCGGCACCGGTAACGCAATTATTTGATGAACTTAATGAGGATTAAAATGGCAAGATTAGTAAACTGTGCAAAATTAGGAACGGAAGAAGAAGGTTTAGATTCATTGCCATTTCCTGGTGTAAAAGGTCAGTATATATATGACCATGTTTCAAAAAAAGCATGGCAAGAATGGCTAGGTATGCAGACAATGTTAATTAACGAAAATAAATTGGCAAGTTTTGAGCCAGCTGCAAAGAAGCTAGTGAATGATGAGAGAGAGAAGTTTTTATTTGGGTCGGGCTTTGAAATGCCTGAAGGCTATGTGCCCGTTAAAGCTGATTAAAATATATAAATGATGGCTACGCACTTAAGGCGGGAGTGCCATAATAGTCCTCGCGTTCCCACCAATGCTCTTTTATCGTAGGGGCAATCCCTTGTGGTTGCCCGGGTAACGCAGAAGCATTAAGGGCAGGCACAAGGCACTGCCCCTACTTTTATGTTCAGTTGTGAAGGTTGCCTGATGCTTGTCCCGTGTTAAGTCACTGCCATTAAGTTAAGCGGTTTAAGGGTGATTTTTTCTTGCTCTTAAGCCCCCTCTTGATGGAGGGGGTTGGGGGCGGAGAAATTAAAATAAATTCTTTTTTCCTTAACTTAATGGCAGTGCCCGTGTTAAGTGGGTAGCCTAAATGATAAACAGGAATGCGTTAAATTTATAGTTAATTTAGCGCATTCCCGCTCATAGCAAGACTTTAATTGGTTTGTTTCCTCCTCCTGCTGGGGAAGAAAATAATGGGGTTAGACTTTAGGTAGCGACTAACAACTAAAGTTATCGCTTCATTGATTCAAAAAACTCAGTATTTGTTTTAAAGTCTTTTAGCTTACCTAAAATAAATTCCGAAGCAGCCATTTCATCCATAGGTTGTAATATCTTACGTAAAATCCAAGTTTTCTGTAGCTCTTCAGGGCTAACTAAATAATCCTCTCTACGCGTACCAGAGCGATTAATATGAATAGCTGGGTAAATACGTTTTTCAGCAATTTTACGCTCTAGATGTAACTCCATGTTACCTGTACCTTTGAATTCCTCGTAAATCACTTCATCCATGCGTGATCCAGTATCGACAAGTGCAGTTGCTATAATTGTTAAACTACCACCCTCTTCAATATTTCTAGCCGCACCAAAGAAGCGCTTAGGTTTTTCTAAAGCATTTGCATCCACACCACCTGAAAGTAGCTTGCCAGATGAAGGAGCAACGATGTTATAGGCACGAGCAAGTCGTGTTAATGAGTCTAACAAAATAACTACATCGTGTTTGTGTTCCACTAAACGACGTGCTTTTTCAATAACCATTTCTGCAACTTGAACATGACGAGCAGCAGGTTCATCAAAAGTACTAGAGATTACTTCGCCGCGAATACAACGCTCCATCTCAGTGACTTCTTCAGGACGCTCATCAATGAGTAGTACAATCATGTAACACTCAGGGTTATTCTCTGCAATAGAATGAGCTAGGCTTTGTAAAATCATAGTTTTACCAGCCTTAGGTGGAGACACGATAAGTCCACGTTGACCTTTACCTATAGGGGCTATTAAATCAATAACACGCCCTGTTAAATCCTCGCTAGAACCATCGCCACGCTCCATAATAAAGCGTTTGTTCGGGAATAAAGGGGTAAGGTTGGTAAATAGGATTTTATGTTTTGCATTTTCGGGAGCTTCAAAATTGATTTTTTCAACTTTGAGCATTGCGAAATAGCGTTCGTTATCTTTTGGGGGTCTAATTTTTCCACTGATGGTATCACCAGTGCGAAGGCTAAACCGTCTTATTTGGCTAGGGGAGACATAAATATCATCGGGGCCAGCTAAATAAGAGCTACCGGGTGTTCGTAAGAAGCCGAAGCCGTCTTGTAGTATTTCTAAAACGCCGTCACCATAAATATCTTCGCCACTTTTTGCTTGTTTTTTTAAAATGGAAAAAATGACTTCTTGTTTTCTCGTTCGAGAAACGTTTTCAATACCTAGGCTTTCTGCAAGCGAAATAATGTCGGTTATAGATTTTAGTTTTAATTCAGTAAGATTCATACAATGAGATGTTTAAAAATAGAATGGGCTGTTTTGGTAGAATTACACGATACAGCTTAATAAGTGACGTGGATATTTTGATGGTGCTTGCGAGGTCAGCACCAGATGCAGAGTATACGCGCAAACCGCAGAAGCCACAAATAATTAATTGCAACTTCTGTAGTCTAAGGTATTTAAATGTTGTCGTCTATAAATTGAGCAAGCTGAGATTTGGTTAGTGCACCAACTTTCGTTGCTTCAACATCGCCATCTTTAAATAGCATTAGTGTTGGTATTCCACGCACACCATAATGAGACGGTGTAGCAGAATTATCATCAATATTTAGTTTTGCAACTGTCATTTTGCCTTTGTATTCATTGGCAATTTCGTCTAAGACAGGAGCAATCATTTTGCATGGACCACACCACTCTGCCCAGTAATCAACTAATACGGGTGTGCCAGATTTTAAAACTAGTTCGTCAAAATTACTATCAGTTACATGAAGGACCAAGTCACTCACGCTATTCTCCAAATTATTACACAAGCGCGTAATATCCCTGTATAGAAAAAATTTGTCAATATTTATTTATGGTATTAATCAATAAGCCAAGTATTTAGGGGCTTGAGTGAAAATGTATAGACTAAAACCAGCAGTGCAAAGGCTGTGGTATTAATGTATTCTATGGAGATGAAAAATACACATTTAACAGACACACGATTTACTAATTTGGAGCTTTCTAAGCCAATTTTACGTGGATTGAAAGACGCCGGGTTTGATCAATGCTCACCTATACAAGACCGTTCGCTTCCTATAGCTCTTAGGGATCGAGATGTTGCTGGGCAGGCTCAAACAGGGACAGGAAAAACGGCAAGTTTTTTACTGGCTACATTTCAACGTCTATTAAATGATAAAAGTGAAGTTAAAAAATACCCTAGGGCACTGATACTCGCCCCAACTCGTGAGTTAGCCATTCAGATTCATAAGGATGCCTTATTATTAGGGAAGCACCTTAATTTTAATTTAGCATTAATATATGGTGGAACCGATTATGAAAAGCAACAAAAGGCTGTCAAGGCTAATGTTGATATTATGATTGCGACTCCAGGGCGATTAATTGATTTCTATCGTAAAAAGGCATTTAGCTTAGATCATATTCAAGTCATGGTTTTAGATGAAGCGGATAGAATGTTTGATTTAGGCTTTATTAAAGATATACGTTTTTTATTAAATCGTATGCCTAGTCCTGAAAAACGCTTAAATTTGTTATTCTCTGCAACATTATCATTTAAAGTGTCTGAGCTTGCTTACGAGCACATGAATCAGCCGGTCATGGTGAAAATTGAAAGTGAGAAAATAACTGCTGACTCAGTTAATGAGGTAGCATTTTGTCCGGCCAATGATCAAAAAATACCTTTATTAATTGGGCTTATCAAGTCACACAAGCCCGTACGTAGTATTATTTTTGTTAATACCAAGCGTAGTGCTGAAAGGTTAGAAGGCTATCTTACTGCTAATGAATATAAAGTCGCTCTATTAAGTGGTGATGTTCCTCAAGAAAAAAGGCAGAGATTATTAGCTAGCTTCCAAGAAAGCAAAGTAACCATCATGATAGCGACGGATGTTGCTGCGCGTGGTTTACATATTCCTGATGTATCTCATGTGTTTAATTTTGACTTGCCTCAAGATGTTGAAGATTATGTACATAGAATAGGTAGAACAGCGCGTTTTGGTGCGAGTGGCGAAGCCATTAGTTTTATTTGTGAAGAGTATGCTTACTCAATGCCTGATATTGAAGAATATATTGGTCATAAAATCTCCGTACAGCGTATTACTGAAGACGTATTGGCAGATGAAATTAACAAGCCTGCTCCACGAGCTAGAAGTGCACGCAAACCATTCCCTAAAAGAGCCTCTACAACCAATAAGCATAAACCATCAACAACTAGGGGTTAATTAACCAAAAGAACGGTTTATCCTGACACCCCAATAAAATCCTTGATACTAAAGGCTTACAGATGAAATGTCGATTTAAAAACCGGTGCTCAAATTATTTATAACATATTGAATTTTAATTATTTTCTCTCTATTATAAAATTCATATTCTGTTGACTTGAATAAAGCGCTATATTTAGTGTGATCAAAATAATTATTTTAATGCCTACACAGTAGGTGTTTTGTGGATTATTGAGAAAAATAATCCCTTATAATTCGGATTTTTCACATGTTAGCGTTTTTCTGGCAGCCAGAATGCGATAGACAGTAGCCTCCCCAACATCCAACTGTCGGGCAATTTTCGTTTTTGCTACCCCTTCCGCTACAAGGGAAACTACTTTTTCCCTTATCTCATCCGAGACAGGATTAAGTGGGAAGCCTAATAATCTGATGGTACGCAACACTTATTAACAATATAGACTGACAGTATTTTAAACGACTGTTGGATTGTAGATACTCGCGCATAACCAAAAAGTCTCATTCTAAAATTGTTTCCTAAATCGATTAATAGACAGTTTATTTCAGAGTAAATACACTGCCTACAAACTTACAATTTAATACTCAGCTAATAGATGTCTTAAAATGATGCCTTTTAAATCTTGGCTACTTACTTAAGGCGCATAGGTATCTACATAAGTCTTAAAGCCTTCTCCAGAGGGAGAAGGTGGGATGAGGGGAAATAGATAAGTGCCTGATTTTATTCTCTTCACCCCTGCCCTCTCCAGCAGGAGAGGGAGTCATTGAGTGCTATAACTCATTGCATTTTAATTGTAAAAAGTTGTCTAGATAGCTATGTTTAAGGCGAGACAATATCAGAAACTCTGTAGGTTCCAATTTATTCGTACCTACGCCTGACGGCTTCATTATTTGCCGGCTTAAAAGTAAAACCTAAATCTTTTTAGGAGGCTCTAAGTATTGGTCATAAACCTGTCATATTTCTGACATCAATATGTCATATAAATGTTTGATAATATTATTTTTAAATATCTCTTAGGATCGATATGACTCATCCAATATTTGCTAAGCCGCTGATGCGTTCTGCTGCCATCAGTAGTATTTTATTGCTTTCTGCTTGTAGTGATAGCAGCAATATTCCTGATGATAAAATTGCTACTGCTGGCGTCATTGCTGGTGCACTTCCCGCTTTAAGCGCAGGTGCAACAGTCCGCTCGTTATCATTACCTGCACTTAATGATTTAACAGAGGCAAGCTTAGGTGAGGTTAGTTTTGGTGCAGCCGCAACAATCACCAAAGCGGTTACTGAAACAGGAAAATCCATTGCTTTTAATGTGGGTTTTGGTAGCGGCGCATTTCATATGCCTGGCGATGAAGCAGACATCTTTTATACAATAACGGACCGCGGTCCTAATATAAAGTGTTCAGATTCTGGCAAACTTACCGATATTGCTGACTTATGCGGCGCAGATAATACCGCAGATAAAATATTCCCTATTCCTGATTTCACGCCCAGTATTTATAAATTTCAATTAGTTGAAAATGGCAGCAGCCTTAGCATCAAAGTGCTAGAACGGATCGCGTTAAAAAATGACAGCGGCAAAAATATTACAGGCTTAACCAATAACTTAAAAGCAACCAACACTGAAAAATCGTTTGATGCAAAAGGTGATTTAATCGCCTTTGATAATGAAGGTGTTGATACGGAAGCTTTAGTACGATTAAAAGATGGTACCTTTTGGTTATCAGAAGAATACGGTCCAAGTTTATTGCATGTTGCGGCAGATGGTAAAGTCTTGGAACGCGTTGTACCTGAAACAGTCGCGGCAGATTTAGCGGATGCAGATTATAAGGTCAATGGTTTATTGCCTGACGTGCTTAAATATCGTCCATTAAATAGAGGGATTGAATCAATCGCAGTATCACCTGATGAAGATTACCTTTATTTCACCATGCAAAGCCCTTTAGCTCGTCCAGATAAATCTGCTTATAAAATATCTCGTCATGTGCGTATTGTAAAATTTGCATTAGCGAATGGTGAGCTAGGCGAGCAACTTGGTGAATATATTTATCGGTTAGATGCACCGCATACCTTTAATAATCCAGATAACGAAGGTGACAGTAGTACCAAACAAAGCGCTATTAAAGTGAGTGAAATGACGGCGGTAGGACAAGACGACCTTATCATTTTGGAGCGTAATAGCTCAGTGACTAAGTTGTACCGTGTAAATCTTGCTAATGAAGTAAACATTAAAGATACAGGGCTATCTAAAACGGCAGTTGCTGTTAAAGAATCCGCTGAGCTAAAAACACTAGAACAAGTTTTCGATTTACACAGTGTTGGCGCAATGTCAGTCAGCAAAGCCTTAGTCTTTAATAGCTTAACAGACTTAGCAAAAGGTACTTTACCTAACAAAATTGAAGGGATCGCTTGGCTAGACGACAAACATGTTTTATTGGTTAACGACAATGACTTTGGTATCGCTGGCGATAAAAGTGTCGCTACGATTGTAGAAATCGGAGAGCGCTTTACTGAAGCGGCGACTAAGCCACAAAATGTCAGAATGACTATTGTGGGTCGTCACCAGTCAAACAGTCCATTTTTGACCAGTGCGGCAGAAATTGTCAGTTTCCATAAAGCTAGTAAGCGTATCTACGTGGTTAACGCTAGCGAAACAAGCATTGATGTTTTAGATGCGTCAGGGTTAACCAGCACGGAATTGGAAAACCCAATTACAGCAGTTAATATGCCACTGGATTTTTCAATTAACATTAACGCTGAATTATCAACATTAGCATTAGGCGCAGCCAATAGCGTTGCAGTTCACGGTAACTTATTAGCCGTTGCAGTTGAAGCCAGCGTTAAGCAAGATGCTGGTGTGATTGTTTTTTATAAATTAGACGAGGCGACAGGCGTAGCAACTTACCTGAAGCATGTAACAGCAGGTGCTTTACCAGATAGCGTTGTCTTTACGCCAGACGGTTCAGCAGCCATTGTTGCTAACGAAGGCGAGCCAAATGATGATGTGACTAATGATCCTGAAGGCAGTATTTCTATCATTAAAGTAACTGCAGGTGTGCCAGAAAACACAGCAACAGCCATTACATTTACTGATTTTAATGCGGAAGGTTCAAGAGCTTCTGAACTACCTGATGATGTGCGAATTTTCACACCAAATTCATCTGTTGCACAAGATTTAGAGCCTGAATATATAGCGGTATCTGAAGACAGTAAAATCGCTTTTGTTAGTCTGCAAGAAAACAATGCGGTTGCTATTATCGATATTGCTAGTGCAACAATCACAAAAATAGCCGCGCTAGGCTTTAAAGATTACAGCATTGAAGGTAACGAAATTGATGCAAGTAATAAAGATGATGCCATCAATTTTGTTAAACAGCCAGGTGTTGTCGGCATGTATCAGCCTGATACGATTGCCAGTTACGCGTATGAGGGTAAAAATTACTTTGTGACTGCAAACGAAGGCGATGCTAGAGATTATGCAGGATTCAGTGAAGAAGAGCGTGTTAAAGATATGACTCTTGATGCAGACCATCCGCAATTTGCCAATAAGGACGATGAATCTACTTTAGGTCGATTAAAAACAACTAACACTTTAGGTGATACCGATGGTGATGGTGATGTTGATGTCGTTTATAGTTACGGCGCGCGTTCTTTTTCAATTTGGGATGATCAAGGTCGTACTGTGTTTGACAGCCAAAGTGATATTGGGAAAATTACGGCAGGTCGATTGGGTTCCAGTTTTAATAATAATGCTAAGGCAGGAAAGGCAGGTAGCGGCGATAGTCGGAGTGATGACAAAGGTGCAGAGCCTGAAGCATTAGCCACTGGTAAAATTAATGACCGTACTTATGCTTTTGTTGGTTTAGAACGTACAGGTGGTATTTTAATGTATGACATCACATCACCTTATGGTGCTCAGTTCATACAGTACCTAACCAATAGCGACCTTACAACAGCAGTCGATGCAGACAAAGGTGATATTGGACCAGAAGGCATGAAGTTTGTACAAGCAAACGATAGCCCTACAGGTCATTCATTATTAATCGTCGGTAATGAGGTCAGTGGATCGACAACTGTTATTGAAATCAAATAAAACCTTATAGTAAAAGCTAGTAATTATAAAGCCGGTAATATGCGTTATTATCGGCTTTTTTATGTCATGTAGAGCTCGACGCATAATTCGGAACATAAACCCCGTTAATGATTTTGGTTCACCAACTCTGCTTTACCTAATAAACGATAGATACTTGCCTTGCTAAGGCCAAAGGTTTCCATTAAGTCTTTTATCTTTACGCCTTCAGAGTATTTTTTCTTTAGTTCTTCAACTTGCTCTGGTGTTAGCTTTGCTTTAGCACCAAACTTTACGCCTAGTTCCTTCGCCCTAGCAATACCATCTGTTTGGCGTTCCTTTCTGATAGCATTTTCAAATTCAGCAATTGAACCCAGCATATTGAAGAGAAGTTTTCCGGTCGGAGTGCTGGTATTGATCGCTTGATCTAATACGACTAAATCAATACCACGTGTTTCTAAATCATTCGCAATTTGAGTTAAGTCGTAAGTTGAACGTGCAAGCCGGTCTAATTTGGTGATGACTAAAAAATCCCTTTTTCTTAAATGCTTAAGACAGGCTTTTAGTTGAGTTCTATTGTCTGCCTGAGAGCTACTTTTCTTTTCTTGGAATATTTCACCATCACCATTCATGCATCCACACTCAGTTAATTTTGATAACTGAACATCCAGTGATTACCTCGTAGATGAAACCTCGCGTAACCAATTTTAGCCATGAGATTACCTCTTATTTTTGTCTTAAATCTCTATATAAGTTATAAGACGGCATATATTATGGTTATTACTATTGTCTTTATTTGAAGTAGACAAACAACCCCTATTACAATAATGGTATTGCTGGCAGGTTTTTAAATTATGCAACAAAGCTATAAAGGGGTTCTTGGTTTGCTATATCATCAGGCACTCTTCTATTGATGAAATAGCTGTTGCCTACTATTTCTTTCGCTTTATGTTTAGCGTCGGCAGCTAAGTCTGCAATTTCCATATGTGATTCGCAATTAAATGTTGCACAGGATTCTACTACGCCAATTGAAAGGCTCAATAATGGATAGAAGCACGGCTTACCCTTTCTATCTGTTGCATGCATTCCTTTTGCCTGTTGATGCTCTTGAGTATATAAAGCTACTACCGATTGCTTGAACGAAGATAGAATTTGTTTACACTGAATTTCAAAATTCTGCTGATTAAAAACCACAATAAAGTCATCTCCACCAATGTGACCTACCGTTCCTGAGCTATCAGGTATAAAGTTGGCTAATAATTTGGCTAATAATTTTATTGCTTGATCGCCTTTATCGTAGCCATAAATATCATTAAAGGGCTTGAAGTTATCTAGATCAAAATACCCAATAGAAAAGCGTACTTCATTGGTTATATTATGATTAATAATATTATTGATGGGGGTTATTCCCGGTAATAAGGTCAATGGGTTAGCATGCTGTGCATTTTGTATTTGCTGTCTGGTAATCAATTGTAATAAATCCTTGACTGTGCCAATCCCTTTGTAGTTGTTATTTTCTGTTATGACAAAAGCCTGCTCATTTCGTAAACTATTGGTTAGTTGTTGGCTGACTTCTTCAATAGCGCATTGTCGATCAAAAATAAAAGGTTCTCTATCAATAAATTTTTCAACGGCTTTATTTCCATGCAAGTCTATCCCATAGCGACTAGAAAAAAGCTGGGTTAAAAACCGGTCTTTACAAAGTAGTCCTGCGACTACCCCATCTTTTACCAGAGGAATCAAAGTTAATTGGCTGTTTTTTTGAAATATATCGAGTACTTCATTATTGCTGACTTGAGGTGAAATAGGCGTGATTTCTTGAGTAATTTCCCCAATGCTTGATGCTACTGTAAGGTCATTGGCTTGGTTTTGTTTAAATAATCCTTCGACAATATTTAACACTGGCATGGCTGCTGGGCGAGCAAAGTAATAGCCTTGACAAAATTCCACACCTATTTTTTCGACAGCATGATACTCAGCTTCAGTTTCTATGCCTTCAGCAATGACTTGGCAGTTAGTTGCTGATGCCATGCTTTGAATAGATCGAACAAAATTAAGTTTTACCGAATCTTTATCTATATCCTGAATGAAATGTCGATCGATTTTAACGTAGTCGGGCATTAACTCAGTCCATAAGCGCAAACCAGAATAACCTGCGCCTAAATCATCTAGTGCAATTTCAAAGCCCATTTCACGATAATGCTGTATGGCATTGCGCATGACTTTATAATTATCTGTTGGCTGGTGTTCGGTTATTTCTATCACAACACGTGAAGCCGGAATTCCCATCTTTTTTAAAATCGCTAAAGTTTCCCCTTTTTTAAAGGCCGCATCTAGTAGGACTTCAGGGCTGATGTTAAGAAATAATTTTTGCGATAGTTTTAGGGTAGAGTATTGCTCTATACTCGTTTTTCGGCACACTCTTTCAAGTGCTAATGATTGCTTAAATCGTTCTGCAGTACTAAATAAGTTAAGTGGGTTATGTAGAGGGCTATCAGATGGACCTCTGATAAGTGCTTCATAAGCAAAAATCTCCCTTTTTGCTAATGAAACTATCGGTTGAAAAAGAGAAGTTAATTTTTGGTTCTGAATAATATCGTTCAGATGTTCATTAAGGTAGTTCATTTTTATTCTCTTAAATACATACCACAGACCAGGGTATAAAAAATAGTTGGTGTAGTCTAGCAATACAATGTGATGCTTTTATGACAGAGAATTTTATCGAAATTTAGTTTACTGAGGGTAGACATTGCTCATACTGACTGGACTAAATACATATTTAACCTCAGGTTGCTCTTTTTGTATCTTGTTCATGGTTGAAATTGAGATATACCCAGTAAAAAGGGTCAAGTCTTGACTGTTGCCTTGGTTGTAGCTAGGCTAAAGGCCTAGTTAATAATTAGGTGTTTTCCATGGCTCGTCCAATCCGAATAGAAT
>ENA-ORXI01001009-ORXI01001009.1-sediment-metagenome-genome-assembly--contig:-NODE-1009-length-22723-cov-12.061644_pt1 | contig 22723 bp, 18 predicted proteins | sample MGYA00237861_ERZ511468 | MGnify/ENA primary metagenome ERZ511468 (study PRJEB26299, sample SAMN06266213) | sediment metagenome | isolation source: Hudson Canyon methane seep mesocosm | place...
TCCGCTAGTTTATTCCCAAAGAGTCTCAAGCGGGCTTCTCTGGCCACTTTATATAATGTAAACGCATCCCAAATACCGGTAATAGGAATAGCAACCCAGCTAAAAGTGAGCCTCACTTCACCTTTACCAAAAAGACGAATACAAATAAATTTCACCAGCATACTACTCAAAATTACTTTCGCTTTATATAAAAAAGCGACCATAAACAATTTAGATTTAGATAGATGTTTAAGTGGGTCTATCCCCAAATAATGAATTATAGGATCTGGGACTTCCAAAGCCGCACGCGCTAAAATATTCGGCACTGCATCATCACCCGGTAAACAAGAACCTTTTACCGCCTGATTATGGCCCGTCAAACAGGCCAAGCTATAGACTATTTTCATCCCTAGCCAAAATAATACTGACATTTCTAGCACTAGCATCACAATGAGTACGCTGCCATAGAGTAAATAATATGAAGTACTGTCCATAGTACCCATATAAGTCCATTCGATCCATATCGTAACAAAGGTAGTTAAAGCACCAATGGCAAACGCAATAACTGCAGAAAAAGCAGTAATATTGGCAGCCAACGTTTTTAAAGTAATATCGGGAGCCAGGTCATCGATACTGACATTTTCCATGTCCGCTGTACCTGATTTTTGCGCCAAATAGCGATAATATTTAACGCCTATGTTTTCTAAAAATCCTGCTTCCTCTTCACGACTATAAGCCGCTTTTTTTACTTGTTTAATTTGTTCAGACATTTTTTTTCCTTGTTTAAGCTATAACTTTATTATCAACCACCTGGTCCCATTGCTGCCTTAATCGACTATTTGCTTCAGCTAAAGGAGTGGCACTTATCAACTGATCAGAGCGTGATAATAATGATGATTTTTGTAGTTTTTCTAAGCCATCATCAATTTCAAAATCCATGGGAATCGCATATTTTTCCTGTATATAACTTTCAATACGCTGATCTAAATTAGCTCGACTCGTTTCACCATCAATCAATAAAAAGAAGTACGCGAGTATCGCTTCTTTACACTCTTCCGCTTCCGCTGTATCGGCTAAATAAGTGAGAGCACCCATATTATTATCTAAGCTGTAAAAATACAGGTTCTTGGTTAAAGTGGCGCTGTATTTAGCACGCTGCGAAAAAATCTTAGCAATTTGTCGCCATAACAATCCCAGTAAACCACCCACAGCAATTAATGCAGAAATGGGATCAACAGTAGCGCTGAGTTTACCAATCGTTGCCATTATGCCCCCAGCAGTTCCCCCTCCACCTGTTACGGCTAATTTAATTTTATCAAAAAGGCGAATTTGTATACGTGTATTGGGGAATTGCATTTCCAAATCTTCGCGCGGAATATCTTTAAATAATTTTAAATAAACGACATCATTGTCATTGCTAATGCCAAATACTTTTAATGCTTCATCGGCTTTTTTTTCAGCTTTTTGTATCGACATTTTTTTGTTATTTATAAAATGTTCAATCCATTGCAGACGATTTTTCGGCTGTAATAAAACAAATAAGCGGCGATAAATTAAAATATCAATCGGCTGTTTTTTAAAACTGAGTTTTTTCCAGTTTCGATATAATTTTTGCTGTATTGCCGAGCCACGATAAAACAAAGAAACTTCGGCGAAATCTTCAAAATCGACAGAAACTTGTACACCATAAGGCGAAATTTTATTTAAAGCCTCATTCAAATCATCCTCTGAAATTCGCTCATAATTAGCATCTTCTAACATGGCATACAGCTTGTCTTTTAAATGCGTTAGCTGTGTACCGGAGTTTTCTTGCGCATTAATTAAGGTATCTCGATCAGGATTAAATGGTAAATACAGTTGCTTTAAATTCTGTAGATGCGCGTGAGATTGAGCATGGAATAAAGAGGTATAAGTTGAGCAAAATTGTTTAAATGCTTTGTGCTGCTCAGTAGGGAGTAACTCAGCAGTTAATAAATCACTAATCAACCGACTTAAACTAATCGGGATAAACCGTTCTAATACATCAGCTTGATATTGAGTATTACTTTGCATGTCTTTTCCTTGTCTTGCCTATTTATTAAATCATCATCTACCCAGAGAAATCCTAGGGTAAATAACTTTTATAGATCTTTTTTCACAGTCTACCCCGAATATAGCGCTAGTAGAAACAGTTTAAATGTTTTATATTCAAGCAATGTGTTTTCTTGATTTAAGCTACATGAAATAATCATAATGCACTGTTTTTATTAAATAATAATAACTCTAAGCTAGAGATTTTTATATCAAGGAGATTTAATGGGAATTTTAGATACACTTTTAAGCAGTCAGAATGCTCAACTAGTGGCTCAATTAGCAAAAAATAGCGGCATTGATAGCACTGATGTGCAAAATGTTATGGGTCAATTATTACCTGCTCTTTCTCAAGGAGTAAAGACTAATGTTAATCAATCAGGCGGTATTGATCAGTTAATAGGTGCTTTAAGTAAGGGAAATCATCAGCACTATATTGATGATCCCCAAGCTTTAGCTGATGCTTCTGCCGTTAATGAAGGTAATGCAATTTTAGGTCATGTATTAGGGAGTAAAGAAGCTAGTCGAAAAATTGCCGCTCAAACTGCCCAATCTACCGGCGTTAGTAATGATACCGTTAAGCAATTATTACCTTTAGTTGCGACTGCTATGATGGCTGCTTTAAGCAAAGAAACCAGTAATAGTGCTATCGGTGGTGTAGGTAATTTAGATTTAAGTGGTTTACTAGGTGGTAATGCTAGCCCTATTGTCGGCATGGTCACTTCATTTTTAGATGCCAATAACGATGGCGATGTAACTGATGATTTACTTAATTTAGCTAAAAAATTCTTTTAATTGATTATTACTAGAGGTACACCTAAGACTTTTGATTTTGCCAAAAACATAGGCAATAAACTTTTCACTAGCGATGCGGGTGCGGCTAAAAATATTACCGATCATATCTTATCGAACAACCCAGAAGTCGAAAATCTTAGCGTAATCTTTAAAAATGGTGAAGCAACACTGATTGCTGAGTCAATACCTTTGAAGCTTAGATTAATAAGCTACAGGTATTTCTTATAGTGGCTTCAACTCGCTATTGGTAAATATTAGCGACTGATGTCATGCTCTAATATAAATAACAAACTCAGCGGTCTATTTTTCCATTAATTGTAGAGAAAAAGCTTTATGAAATCTTTAGCTAAGAATTTTTTATTACTGTCTCTAAGCTTGATAAATTCGTGTAGCAACAAAACAATATCAACGGAAAAATTTACTCAGAAAAACAAACTTCCCGCGAAAACCTATATTTATCACTGTGCTAATAATCAAAGCTTTGCGGTTAGAGTTGAGCCTGAAAAAGCATGGGTATTTTTACCCACTAAAACCCTATCTTTGCCACAAATACTCGCTGCTTCGGGTAGTAAATTTAGCGATGGCTCCTCTACCTTTTGGAATAAAGGGAAAACAGCAAGATTTACAAGCGATGCTCATGTTTTTCAAAACTGCACTAACAGTCACGCTCAAGCGATTTGGGAACATGCCAAATTAAATAACGTAGATTATAGAGCAATAGGTAACGAGCCAGACTGGTCATTGGAAATTACACACAATCAAACAACCGTTTTTATCAGTAATTACGGACAGGATAGATATGAATTTAAAAGCTCTAAACCATCCATTGATACTGCGACTCATACTAGCGAATATCAATTAAAAAATAACGCACATACTTTGTCCATTAGCCTAAGTAGAAAACTATGTAGGGATACTATGAGTGACCAGTTATTTACTAGTACCGTGAATATTAGATTAGATAATAAAAAATTTACAGGCTGTGGAAAAACGCTGCATTAAACCCTTCTTATTAACACTACACAACTAATAAATTACAGTCTCTAGGATTTGTAAAAATGTTACCTAATACCTCACAGCTTATACTTTTCACAACCTCCATTTGTCTTCTGGTTTTAGCTATTTTTACCAGCACAGATCCTATTCCCCAAGACCTTGTTTACCATCTTCTAGTTGATCAACGGCAATGGTTTACAGTGCCAAACTTCGCTAATATTATCAGTAATCTGCCTTTCGCTACTATTGGACTATCAGGCTTTTTTCTTACTCTGAAAAATAAAGAGATATCCATCTCTTGGCACTTATTCTTTATCGGTCTTTTCTTTGTTGCACCCGGTTCAAGCTATTATCATTTACAACCCAATAACCAAACACTGGTCTGGGACCGTTTGCCGATGACCATCTGTTTTATGAGTTTATTCTCTGCATTATATGCAGAAAACATTTCTTCGCGTCATGAAAAATTAATTCTTCCTATGGCTATTTTCTTAGGGTTATTCAGTGTCATCTACTGGTATTACATGAATGATTTACGATTTTATGTGCTTATCCAATTCGGTGCTTTACTTTCTATACCACTTATATTGAGTTTCTATAAAAGCCAATATAGCCACCGTCATTATCTACTTTATGGTTTACTTTTCTATGTGCTTGCCAAAGTTTTTGAACTCAATGATAGCTTTATATTTGGACTAACGGCCAATTTATTAAGCGGTCATACGATAAAACACTTACTAGCCGCAGCAGCAACGTATTGTGTGTATCTAATGTTAAAAAAACGGTTACCTAATAACCGAAAAAACGCAGAATAAATACTATAAAATATCGCGAACAGCCCTAGCCAGTAACTTATCCAGATAAATACAAGCAGTCGGATGGCTAATACTATCTGTACTCCAAATATTTTTTACCCCTGCTTGCAAAATATGCGCCTCAGCATCGCCACAAAACAATGGATGGGTTATCACTGCATCAATTTTCTCCACGCCAGCCTCTAATAGCAGCTCAGTTGCCTTAGATAGGGTTCTACCGGTACTTGCCATATCATCGATAATAACCACAGGCTGATGACTAAAATCGAAATCCGGCAAACGCATTTCTACCTGCGTATCCCCACGGCGTATTTTTGTTGCCACGACAAAATCAAACCCTATCTTATTAGCAATTGCTGAAACCCATTGTTCCGACTCACCATCAGGACCTAATAACAATGCATGATTAAATTTTTGCTTAAGAAACTCGGCAATATAATCAGCCGCCGTTAAACTGATCGCATTGCTAGTTGGTATCGCTTGATCTAACGAAGTAATACGATGCAAGTGAGGGTCGACGGTAATAACATCATCAAATAACTCCGCTAACATCTGCCCCATAATTCGTTGACTAACCGCTTCACCAGGTTGATTGGCAATATCCTGACGCATATAACTGAGATATGGAGCAATTAGCGTCAACCGTTTTGCACCTAATTGTCTTGCTGTCCTAGCGCAGAATAATAATTCAATTAATTTATTGTTCGGTTGATTTAAACTACGGCAAATAAGTACGTGCTCGGGTAACGAGGGTGGCAAACGTACTAAGCTTTCACCATCGGGAAAATGATGTATATGCACATTTTCTGTTGGCATTGCCAAACGTGCCGCTAATCGTTCAGCCTGAGGTTGATAGTCAGGAAATACGAGCATTAACATGGCCATGCCTCCTTTAAAAATCGATTAGTGGTTTTAGCATTTGTTCGGCCTCTCCTATCACATAGCCACTGTTCTGCTGGGCTAGGCTTGTGGAAAAATTAAAATCGGCGGGGAATTCTGCATAGATTTGATACAGCGCCTCACCTTTTTTCACTTTATCTCCTAATTTCTTCAATAGATCAACACCCGCTTTTTTATCCATTGGCGCACCCGCTAAACGAGCAACTTTCGACATTTGAAAGTTATCAATACTAATAACCACTCCATCACGTTCGGCGCATACTTGATAACATAGTTTTCCCGGCTGTAAATCAATCTCGCGTTCACCCTGCGCTTTAATAATCTCGTGCATTTTTGCAAACGCTCGTCCCGATTCTAAAATATCTCGAGCGATTGCATAGCCTTGCCCTCCGCGTACATCAGGATCAAACTCAATAATCCGACCTGCTAATAATAAGGATTTCTGGCGCAAATCAGCTGGTGCATTAGGGTCATTATTAAGTACCTGCATAACATCCCGCGCTTCTAATACAGGACCAATTCCCTTGCCTATAGGCTGTCTGCCATCAGTAATCATTACTTCTAAATGAATATTTAAATGATCGCCGACAAATTCAAATAACTTACGCAAAGCCAACGCTTGACGCATGTGACGTACTTTAGCCGTTGGCCCTACTGGAATATCGATAATCAAATGGGTAGATCCTGCTGCTAATTTTTTAGACAAAATAGAAGCAACCATTTGCCCCTGCGAATCTATGCCTAGCGGCCTTTCCACTGAAATTAACAAATCATCCACAGGCGCTAGTTTTGCCGTTCCGCCCCAAGATAAACAGCCCCGCTCTTGGCGCACAATATCCAACATTTGATCAGGTTCGAGATTTACATTAGCCAGAACTTCCATGGTATCCGCTGTGCCGGCTGGCGAAGTAATCGCTCGGCTGGAGGTTTTAGGAATTAACATGCCATGTGCAGCAACAATAGGCACAACTAACATCGAAGTACGATTCCCAGGAATGCCACCGATACAATGCTTATCGGCAACGAGAGACTCATGCCAGTTCATACGCTCGCCAGACTCCAGCATCGCTTGAGTTAAATACAATATCTCATCGCGATCAAGGTTATTTTGCCCAGTTGCCACTAGAAATGCAGCCATTTCCATTTTTGAATAACGAGTTTCGGCAATATCGTGCGCAATTTCATTAAAATCAGCTTGATCTAACCGCTCCCCATTAATCTTACGACGCACGGCATCCATCGATTTAGGCGGTTCAGCATGATTCACTGTCACTAATGTACCTTCTTGCACATTCAGGTAATTAAAGGCTTGTTGCGATAAGCCTAATTCTCCCGGCAGTACAATTGAATTATCATCCACGACATTCAACACAGCTAACAACTTTGAGCCGTTATTACTTACCTGAATTTTAGATAAGGCCTGAAATCCCTCAGCTCGATAAACACTGCATTCGCGGTTTAAATAAGCGACATTTTCATGGTAGGTATCTATCCCCACCTGACGAACCTTTAAAGTATCAATGCTCATAGTTTTTTTATTATTGTGTTCCAAGAGTAACGAATGGTGAAATTGATTTTAAGTTTTCCCGTCTACATTTTCAGGGAAAAATAGTTAACACCCACTTTTCCCTGTGGATAACTCTGTGGATTATGTTAGTAAAATATTGTGGACAATCTGTAGCTTAATTTTAGACCTGTTTTTTCACTCAGTTTTAGTACACTTAAGTCCAAACTTGATAACAAGCTTAAAATTATCGTAGTACTTTGATAATAAATATAAAAAATTGCTTATCCACAGATATTAAGATCACTAATAGTAATAATAAGTTTATATAAAATATTCAATCTTATTTATATATTAAGCAGCTACTTTAAACATTGGATGCTTAAAAAATTCTATCACCAACTTACAGCTCAATACAAAAATCATTATTTTTACGTTTAAATATGATTTGCTTCAGTCGGAATCTCCAACGAACCTTCTTGCTTATTTTTATCTGTAGTCAAAGCTTTAAGTTGATCGGTAAATTCTGTTTCCGGTATTGGTCTACTAAAATAATACCCCTGATATTGCTGACATTCGACAGATTGTAAAAAATTCAATTGCTCTAAAGTTTCAACCCCTTCAGCAATCACCTTAAAACCAAGTAATTTGGCCATTGAAATAATGATTTCCACAATAGCAGCATCATTTGGATCAGTATGAATATCACGAACAAAGGCTTGATCAATTTTCAATTGGTCGAGAGGAAGTTTCTTTAAATAAACCAAAGAAGAATACCCCGTACCAAAATCATCAATAGAAAATTTAACGCCCGTTGATTTTAGCGCCCACATTTTATCTATCGTTTGTTCAATATTGTCTATAACAATACCTTCAGTTAATTCAAGTGTTAAATATTGTGGATTAATCTCTGAAATAGTAATTAATTCTTGTAGGTGAGGAGCGAATTCCTTCTTACGAAACTGTTTAGGGCTAACATTCACCGCTAAATGAAAATGTTCAGGTAAGTTATATTGTTCCCATTGCTTAAGTTGATGACAAGCAGTAGCAAGTATCCAGTCACCAATAGGTATAATTAACCCCGCTTCTTCAGCAACCGGAATAAATTCAGCGGGTGAAATCATTCCTCGTACTGGATGTTTCCAACGTATTAGAGCTTCAGCGCCAATAATATTAGAATGGTTGTCATACTGAGGTTGGTAATACAGTTCCAATTCATTATTATGCAAGACTTGACGTAAATCTTTTTCTAATGCTAAACGTGAATCGGCTGTTACCTGCATGCTCGGCTGAAAAAAATGAAAAGTATTTCGACCTGCTTCTTTAGAGCGATACATTGCTGTATCAGCTTGTTTTAGAAGTGTATCTGCTGTTTCTGAAACACCAGAAAACAAAGTAATACCGATGCTTGTGGTTATTATATGTTCTTGTTTCTGAACCTTAACGGGTTGAATTAATGTCTCAATGACTTTTTCCGCAATGTTTTGCGTTTGTTTTATTGCTATATCTTTTTCATTGTCTAGGTTTTTCAGTAATATAACAAATTCATCGCCTCCTAAGCGTGCAACCGTATCTTCTTCGCGCAGCAAGGCTTTCATCCGTTGACCCACTTCTATTAAAAATATATCACCGACCGAGTGACCCAGCGAATCATTCAGATGTTTAAAGTTATCCAAATCGAGAAATAAAATAGCAGAAAAATTTGAATGCCGTTTGGAAACTTTTTGCTCCTGATCGAGCCTATCTAAAAATAAGCGCCGGTTAGGTAAATTGGTTAATGGATCATAATAGGCAAGTTGTTCAATGGCCTCATTCGCTTTTTTAGCATCAGTGAGGTCAATATCGATGCAAAACATCTCAGCATTTTCTTTAGAGTCACCTAATTTTATATGGCTAGAATAGACGGGGACATATGACCCATCTTTACGTTGTAAACGCAATTCTCCTGATGGAATTTTACTATTATAATGTAGCAAATTATCAGTTGCAGTAATCACCATATCTTTAAGTTCGGGAGGAATAATAAGATTTTCCAGTTTTTCCCCTATCGCTTCTTCTTCTGTATACCCGTAAATAGTTTCACTGGTTTTATTCCAAAAAATTACATCTCGTGCATGGTTATAGCCTTGTACGGCGATATTGGGCATTTTTTCAAAAATTTTCCGAAAGCGCTGCTCGCTGATTTGCAACGATTTTAATGCCCGTTTGGTTGTGGAAATGTCACGCGCTATCCAGATAACACGTCGCGACTCTCCTTGTTTATGTTGCATAGGCGCGGTTCGCCCTTCAAAATAACATTTTCCTTGCACTAGCTCTAATTCATATTCTAAGACTTGTGTTTTATTAGTATTACAAGTCAGCTGTATAGTACTTATGATTTGTAAGGCTAGAGGAATAGGCAGAACATCCATAATATTCTGATGCAATAATTTTTTAGCATCTTGAGCGGGTAACTGTTGTTCAGAGCCATAAATATCTATGTAGGTTCCTTGTTCATCTAAGACAAATACAATATCTGGCATCGCAGAGATAAAAGCTGCAAATTTTTGGTTACTCTCCACTAAAGCTCGTTGAATTTTATATTGTGCGCTGACATCGTGAAATACTAAAATGACACCGGTAATGTCATTATTTTCATCAATGATAGGTGCAGCACTATCAGCGATTTGCTTCAATGATCCACTACGCGTTATTAAGCTACAATCATTGGTTAGATGAATTACTGTTTTTTTCTCAAGTACTTTAGCGATAGGCGTGTTAACAGTCTTACCTGTTTCTGTATGACAAAGCTTAAGTATTTTATCAATAGGTTGACCAAGTGCTTCAGCAAAAGTCCATTCAGTCATTTGTTCAGCAATAGGGTTCATTCGGATAATGCGTTGCTGAGTATCTGTTGCGATAACCGCATCACCAATGGCATTCAAAGTGGTTTCTAAGTTTTTTTCACTTAATTTAAGTGCTTGTTCAGCAGCCACTTGCCTACTGATGTCCATTGAATAGCCAATCATGCCTATTGGCTTATACTGACTATCGTACTGTAAAGATAAAGATAAATGTGCGTGAAAACTGTCGCCATTTTTTCTTAGCATACGCACCTGGGTCTCATGGAAACCTTTAGCCTGTAGTGGCGCAATGACCTTGTTTTTTAAGAATTCATATTCTTCTTTTGAGCAGATAAAGCTGATATGTTTCTCTATTGCCTCATTATTATTAAAACCAAATAGTCGTTCCGCACCTTTATTCCAACTAGTGACATAACCTTTCAAATCTGTTGCCACTACTGAGTCATGAATTTGATCTATGATTTGAGCTTGTTCAAGAACATGAGTTTCAGCCGTTTTTCGAGCAGTGATATCTCGACCTATACCACGATAGCCAAGTAATTCACCTTGTTCATCAAAAAATGGGGTACCACTGGTTTCCATAATGACCTGATGGCCATCTTTATGCTGATTAATATTTTCCAAGTGATTAAAAGCACGTTTTGCTAAGACGATATCTTGAAAAAGTATTCCAACGCGTTGTGCTTCTTCTGCCAACATTAAATCAAAAGGCGTTTTACCTATTAGCTCTTCAGCTTGGTAACCAAACAAATCAATACATTTAGGGCTGCAATAAGTATATATGCCATTTTGGTCTACTTCCCAAATCCAATCAGACGAGTTTTCGACTAAATTACGATACCGTTCTTCGCTCTCGCGTAGAGCATTAAGCAGGGTTGTTTCTAATTCCGCCGTTGAAATCATACTAATTGACCTTTAGCTGGTATAAAAAATATGTAAATTTCATATAATTCAGTCATCTATCGTTAATAATGAGGGTAGTTATCATCGCTTACTAATGACTGTACCCAAATAATGTTTATATTTCCAGTGTTAAACACACACATTCCTCAATTATTACAAGCTCGAAGCATTCGTATGGCAACCGTTCAGATCCCCCCTAGAAAACATAAAAATACCTTGTCATTCCTGCATGCTTTTAGCAGTAACCTATATCAACAAACAGATTACCGATTAAACACTTCAGGAATGACGTATTTTTATGAGAGTCTGTGAACAGTTACTTCGTATGTTTTAACTCCAAAAATAGGGCCTAAAATAATAAACTAGCTGTGGATAACTCTGTGGATTATGTTAGTACCACACTGTGCGCAATCTGTAGCTTAATTTTAGCGCTGTATTTTCACTCAGTTTCAATACACTTAAGCCCAAACTTGATAACAAGCTTAAAATTACCTTAGTACTTTGATAATAAATATAAAAAATGACTTATCCACATGTATTTAGCTTACTAATAGTAATAATAAGTTTATATAAAATATTCAATCTTATTTATATATTAAGCGCTAACAAGTTTTTTTATCTACCGCTTAAAAGTAAAATTTCTCAGAATTACAGCAAAGAATGCACATTAAAAAAACTTGTAATAAAGGGTACAAGATGTTTTCAGCTCATCATCCTACATGTTGTTAGCAGGAATCTATGTTTAACATGGATTCCTGATAAAGCTTGTGCCCAACGCTTGACTAACGATATTTTTATATGTATTTGTCCGTGAATAATAGGAAGTTACAAAAACCTATTCCAAGCTATTGATAGTTCGTTTCAAGGGAGGGACATTGGTGAAGTTTTTAAGAAGGGGATGAATACTTACGAAACTTTAGCATTACCAGCCCTCAAAGAACTGTTAGTGCTTTCCGATATTATTGAATTTTGATTCCTAAATACTTGTTAACTTAGGGTAGAAACTTTTAGAAATGAGGTTTTATAATTTCCTAAAATATAGCCTGTATAAAACTTGTGCAATACAGGGAAATCAGTAACCACGTCCTACTGCTCTGCAAGCCATTTTTCAATCGCCTGAGTTAACCACTTAGGGTCATCTAAAGGCAAATCATGTCCTGCCGTATCATGCTGTAAATAATCAGTATGCCACGCCTGATGTAAAGCTAAGCTGCAATGATAATCAACTAAATGATCTTTTTTAGCACTAATAACCAGTAAAGGATGCGCAGGTTTTTCTGAGGCTAAAAACTGCGCTGCTGCGCGTAGCTGATTGATAGCACTTATTTTGGATACTGGGTACTGTGTACGCCATTTTTTCCAGTCAGCTAACAGAGCTGTGTCATTTTGATGCAAGTTTGAAGTCAGAGCTAATATCTTTTGGTCCATTTGTTCAGCGGAATTAAAAAACATAGTTAAAATGTTAGGATAATTTTGCCAGCGTAGTCGGTGAAAAAAAGGCGAATAAGGGCGTACGCTAGTATTTATTAACACTGCGTTGTTAATTTCTAAAGGGTGGCGATTCATCCAATCTATGGCAATCATGCCACCCATAGAGATCGCAATAAGATTAATATTTTTTTTTCCTGCAAGTTGCGAGCGCAAAGCTTCAGTCAGGCCTTCTATGGTATTGGGGCTGGTTTGTTGATATAAACTACCATTCCCCGGAATATCTAAAGTCAGTATTTCGGTATCAGGAAATTGTTGGGTTAATAACTGTGTAAATTCACCCCAGTGGCGCTGTTCGCGTAAGAGCCCACGTATTAAAACAAAGCAGGATTTATTTTTGTTCATGATACCAACGCTCCATTGCTTTTTGTTGCATGACTTGACTATGGCTTTCATTCAGCCATTTTTTATAAGACAGAGTCGCATGCAAAAGAAACTCCATTAATACCAAATGACCTCTCAGCACGCGATCAATACGGTGCTGTTTCATTGGATGAAACAAGCCTATAGATTTACGTAGCTGTAGAGGATTTTTACGAATCCAGCGCCAAGAGCCCATTTCCAAGGTTAAAGGTAAGAAGATATTGTTATCCTTTAGGGATTGTAAATAAATATGATCCCATAAATCCCCATGGGTCAGATAATGTTGCGATTGTGGCTCAAATCGATAATTTTGGTAAGGGTAAGTCTTAAAAAAAAGTTCGCGTAAATAATAGATTTCACCTAGATGTCTAATTGCTTGTGTACGACTATTAGCATAAGGAAACCAAATTTGATTATGCATACCAAAGCCAGAATGACAATCTAGCGTTACACTAAACGGTGCAGGTAAAACTTCTCGTTGCATAAAATCACATAGCGTTTGAGCTTCGAGCTGCATCGCTTCACCTTTCATGCCTCGGTACCAAGGTAGTTTGTTCGATATTCTATGTCCCCCTCCTAGCCATACCGCCTTTTCTAAGCAATCAACGGGAGCATTACGCATTAAATCGATTCCCGCCCCGTTAGAGCGTGTTTGATTAAGCATTCCTACTGGATTTAATAAGGGTAGGAAAACAATGCGCACTCTTTGTAGCATATCTTCAAAGGTTAAATCCCAAAGTAAGCGGTTAAGTAGTGTTTGTAAAAAAGTTAATACCACTTGAGTGCCAATACGTTCTAGACCATGTACTCCACCAACAAAAGCAATACACGGCGCATCAGCTTGTTTACTGCCTAGAGATAAGGCGTAAATGGGGAAATATTGGTTTTTATACGGGATATGATTAAGGATTTCATAGGATAAATAGTCATGCTTATTTTGCGCTATGATGTCTTCTATTTGTTGTAATTCTGACAGCAGGTTTAAGCTTTTGTGATAAGACATGATCAATCGCTAGTGAAGTAATCGTAATCACTTATTCTAACGAATATTGTTAGGGCTTAGGTTACAGTTGTGTGGCAGTTTGCTGAATAGTATTAAGGTTATAAACAATAATTACCCTACCTAGTAATTCAAAAAATCTAAAATAATAGGAAAGATTGATTAATTATAACTAGAGGTATATTATAAAAATCTAATATTAAGTGCCTTATTTTAATTATCCGTTAATTTTATAGTTCATCGGATAAATTTTTATATTAGGAGGTTAATTATGAAATTTCTAAATATCATGTTTGGGTTTATTGTAGGTGTGATCGTAACCGGTATTATTGGGTGGATAATAATGCCTGGAATGATGCTCACAGAACAACTAAGTCCTTATAGTGTGGAGCAAACTGTTGAAAAGATTACAAGTAATGCTAAAGCTGAGGGGTGGGTTATTTCTTCCACTCAGCCATTACATAAGTCGGTTAAAAAACATGGTGGTGGCGATTTACATCCCGTTATATTAATCAACCTTTGCCAAGCGGATCATGCTTATAAAATTTTACAAGAGGATGCGAACAAAGTTATTTCGGTGATGATGCCATGTACTATTTCGGTTTATCAGAAATCTGATGGCCGTGTTTATGTTGGTACTATGAATGCAGGGATGCTAGGCACTATGTTTGGTGGAACTGTGGCTGAAGTGATGGGAGGAACAGTAGCCGCACAGCAACAAAAAATTATACTTTTCTTAAGGGAAAAAGAATAAATTCACAGCTTAAATAGTGATTTTTTGATGCCAAGCTAATTTATTTTTTTCGCAGGTCTGGTTTTACAGTGGCAAAAATCTATAGACATAGGTTTTTGCTTTTTTATGTCCGCAGTCCTAGAGCAAGTTAGATAATAAAATTGTAACTTCTCATTATTTTAAGGGTACAAGCAGTTTTTTCAGTTCATTCCCCAGCACTTTTATCGGGAATGACGGTATTTTTATATGCACTGGCCTGTGATTAATGGGAGGTTACTGTTTTGGAGACTTTGTTTTCTAAGTATCGTATGGAAGCAAGGTGGGTCGATTGTTAGCATTAATTGTTAGGCTAAGCCTGACTCTTTTAGTTTGTTAGAACAGAAATTACTAAGGTGAAAAATAGAATGAAAATTATAATCGTAGGAGGAGTTGCTGGTGGAGCAACAGCAGCGGCTCGTATCAGGCGTAACGATGAGACGGCTGAAATTGTCTTGGTTGAACGTGGCTTATACATTAGCTTTGCCAATTGCGGCTTGCCTTACCATATCTCTGGAACTATCGCGGAACGTGAACAATTACTTGTGACCTCCGAGACTACATTTAAAGATCGCTATCAGGTCGATGTGCGCAGTCATACAGAAGCCATTAGCATAGATCGTAAAGCCAAAGTGGTACGTTTACGGGATCTTGCCAGCGGCAATGAATTCGACGAAACCTATGACAAATTACTACTCTCCCCTGGCGCTACACCTATCCACCCAAAACTACCAGGTATTGATTCATCAAGAGTATTTAGCCTACATAATATTCCCGATCTTGACCGTATTATGGCGCACCTCGATCAGCATTCAACACGCCGAGCTGTCGTTATTGGTGGTGGATTTATCGGTATAGAAGTTGCGGAGAATTTGCATGATAGAGGTATTTCTACCACTTTAGTGGAGGGCATGGATCAGATTCTTGCGCCCATCGATTATGAAATGGCCGCAATTGTCCATTCTCATATGCATGATAAGAATATTGAGCTTTATCTGTCAGACAAAGTAGAGCGTTTTGAAGATAAAGATGGCTATACGCTAGTTTATCTTGCCAGTGGTCGTCGCTTGCAAGCAGATATTATCATTATGGCTATTGGTGTACGTCCAGAAGCTACTCTGGCTAAAGCTGCTGAACTAGAGCTTGGCTCTACCGGCGGGATTAAAGTCAACGCTCATTTGCAAACTTCAGACCCTGATATTTATGCCGTGGGGGATGCTATTGAGATAACCCAAACTATTAGCGGAAAACCCGCGCTTATTCCTTTGGCTGGTCCTGCTAACCGTCAGGGAAGAATGGCAGCGGATAATATGATTTTCGCTAACAAGAAGCAGTATAAAGGAACCTTAGGCACAGCTATCCTAAAAGCATTTGACCTCACTGCGGCATCTACTGGGCTAAATGAAAAACAGCTCTATGCTGCAGATATTCCTTTTCTCAGTTGCATTACTCATAGTGGGTCTCATGCCAGCTACTATCCCGGTGCGAAGCAGGTCAGCATAAAATTATTGTTTACTAAAGAAGGTAAGATCCTAGGCGCGCAAGCTGTTGGTGCTGATGGGGTTGATAAACGCGTGGATGTTATTGCCACAGCAATACATGGTGGGCTGACAGTCGATGATTTAACTGACTTAGAACTGGCTTACGCACCACCTTATAGCTCAGCCAAAGACCCAGTTAATATGGTGGGTTATGTTGCTGGTAATATTCTCGATAACTCTGTTGAAGTGATAAATTGGAGAGAGTTGCGTGAGCTTCTTGAAAGCAAAGATTCTGATTTACAGTTGCTCGATGTACGTACTGCTGAAGAATTTGAATTTGGGAGTATCGCTACGGCACGAAACCTGGATATAAACCATTTGCGCGATCATCTTAAGGAGCTCGATCCAAAACGTCCTATCGTAGTGTTCTGCCAAGTTGGAATACGTGGTTATCTCGCGTATAGAATTCTTAAACAAGGTGGGTTCACGCAAATTCGAAACCTTTCTGGAGGATATAAAACCTATTCTTGGGCTGTGGATAAACAAGCTAACCCAGATATTTTTCATTACGACGATCTCAAACTACGTGATCCTGAAGAAGTCGAAGCCGAACGTAGTGGTAGTTGTTTAGTGGTGGGTTCGGATAGCAATAGTCAACTACATACATTGAATGCTGTCGGGCTGCAATGTCCTGGGCCGATCATGAAAACCTATAAAGCAATGGAGGCGCTTGATGTGGGGGAATTACTGGAAGTTACAGCTTCAGACCCAGCTTTTGGTCGTGATATCCGTGCATGGGCTAAGAAAACAGGTAATGATTTACTCTCGGTAAAGGCCGAAAAAGGTTTAGTGGTTGTGTTGCTGCGTAAAGTAGACGTATCTCCAGTCGTTAGTACTACAGCAACGGCTAAAGACAAGCTTACTTTAGTTGTATTTTCAGATGACTTAGATAAGGTAATGGCCAGTATGATTATTGCTAATGGTGCCCTTGCGATGGGTAAGCCGGTTAGTCTATTTTTTACTTTTTGGGGATTAGATGTGATCCGTAGAGAGGATGCACCATCACTGAATAAACCGTTGATGGATCGTATGTTTAGCACCATGCTACCTTCAGATGTAGAACACCTTAATACCATTTCAAAAATGGATATGCATGGCATGGGTGCCAAAATGATCCGTAAAGTTATGCATGATAAAGGCGTAGAAACACCAAGTAACTTGTTAAAAAGTTTAGTTGAAGGGGGGGCTAATCTTATTGCTTGTCAGATGTCGATGGATGTTATGGGTATTCAAAAGGAGGAGCTTATTGATGGGGTTGAAATTGGTGGGGTTGCTGCATTTCTTGGTGAAGCAGGCGAGTCAGGAACTACTTTATTTATCTAAACGCTTTAATTTATAACGCATAAAGATAAACCAAAGGTGAGCTAATGTTTTGCCCACCTTTGGGACTCTATTGAAATTTACATTGAGTTTTTATCTAAGTAAAAGCAACGGTTTTTTAGTCTTCAACAACATCTTATGCGTAAAACTGCCTAATAAAATATCGTGTAAACGGGTATGGCTAAACGCGCCCATAATGGTCATATCAATATTATGAGTGCTTTGATAAGTGCATAATTCTTCTTCTGCTTTACCTTGTAAGCTGGCAGTGATAATTTCAATATCACCAGCGGCGCGTAGTTTACTGGCGGCTTGTTCTAGTAATGTTCCTGAACTGTCTTTTTTACTGACACAAACCAAATGACACACTAAACCTTTATATAAAGGACTAGTAGCAACCATATCCACGGCTTTATCGGCGGCTTCACTACCATCATAAGCAATCATGATTTGCTCTGGTGTTTTAAAGGCTTCATAAGCGACTAGAATGGGACGATGTAAAGAGCGAATTAAGGCATCAATTTTTGCACCGATTTCATTTTCTTGGTCTTCATGTTGTTTACCGCGTGCGCCAATCACTAAAACACGAATATCTTGTTCTATGTCGCTTAATGATTCTAGTAAATTACCATGTTGTAAGCGGGTCAAAGGGTCAGTAATACCAGCTTGGATAGCACGCTCTTTAGCTTCAGCTAATACAACCTTACCTTGTTGCAAACGAATTTTGCTTTGCTCTTGTTCTTGATCTGCCATATCTTCAAGCAAGTGTTCACGGCTATCCATACCGATATTGCCTGACAGATCAGTATTTGCAGCTTTTTCGTGATGGTGATCAATTGTATGCAGTAACTTTAAAGGTACGTCCACGCGTTGTGCGATCCATGAGGCGTAATCACAAACGGCGTTAGTTAAAGCTGAACCATCGATACATGCTAGCACTATCTTTTTATTAGTATTCATTAGTGTCCTCCCATTACTTTTTCAATTTCTTCAGGTTTATCGTGTACGCCAAAACGGTCAATAATCGTGGTACTGGCTGCATTTAAACCAATAACTTCTACTTCTGCACCTTCACGGCGGAATTTAATCACCACTTTATCTAAAGCACCAACCGAAGATATATCCCAAAAATGAGCACGTTGTAGATCGATAACCACTTTGCTAACTGCTTCTTTAAAATCAAAGCTATTGGTAAATTTATCGGCAGAATTAAAGAACACTTGGCCAACGACTTCATAGCTACGCGTATCGCTAGGCTCATCCAAGCTAGACTCGACATACATAAAATGACTGATTTTGTTGGCGAAGAATAGAGAGCCTAACAATACACCGGCCAATACGCCTAAAGCGAGGTTATGCGTCCAGACAACAACCGTCACTGTGGATAACATAATGATATTAGTGGATAGTGGGTGATGCTTTAGGTCAATAATTGAACCCCAGCTAAACGTTCCAATAGACACCATGATCATCACAGCAACTAAAGCGGCCATCGGAATTTGTTTAATCCACTCGTCCAAAAAAACCACCATAATTAGTAAAAACACACCGGCAACCATTGTGGATAAACGTCCACGGCCACCTGATTTAACATTAATGACTGATTGACCAATCATTGCACAACCAGCCATACCACCTAATAAACCCGCACCGATATTGGCAATTCCTTGGCCCTTGCATTCGCGATTTTTATCACTGCTGGTATCGGTTAAATCATCAACAATCGTGGCTGTCATAAGTGATTCTAATAAACCCACAACGGCTAAAGGTAAAGAATACGGTAAAATAATTTTCAGCGTTTCTAGGTTTAGAGGGACTTCAGGCCATAGAAAAATAGGTAAAGTATCGGGTAATTCGCCCATATCACCGACCGTACGAATATCTAATTGTAAGTAGACAGCCAAACCAGATAATACGGTAATGCACACTAAAGGCGAAGGAATGGATTTACCGATAAAAGGTACGTAGGGAAATAAATAAATAATCCCCAAGCCGCCTGCTGTCATGGCATAAACATGCCATGAGACATTAGTTAGTTCGGGTAATTGCGCCATAAAAATTAGAATAGCCAAGGCATTTACAAAACCGGTAACGACTGAGCGGGAAATAAAACTCATCAAACTACCGAGCTTTAAATAACCGGCAATAATCTGAAAAACACCGGTTAATAAAGTGGCAGCTAACAAATATTGTAGGCCGTGATCTTTAACTAAGGTCACCATTAATAAAGCCATTGCACCGGTCGCAGCACTAATCATACCCGGACGACCACCAATCAGCGCAGTAATAACGGCAATACAAAATGAAGCATATAAGCCCACTTTCGGATCAACCCCAGCAATAATTGAGAAGGCAATCGCCTCTGGGATCAGGGCCAAAGCCACGACAGTTCCTGCCAGTAGATCACCTCGGACATTGCCGAGCCAATCTTGTTTTTTCGAGAGTAAGAGCATAAATTTCCTGTTTATAAAAAGAGAATGACGTGAATTTTAGAGACGCCAAAGGGTTAAGGTAAAAAAGAAGGTAATCGTATGGAGTGGCGTTATACCAATCCCAATAAATAATCACTGTAATAGCCGTCATTCCCGAAATCTTTAATTGGGAATCCATGCATACACTATAGGTTCCTGCTAAAGTTTGTGCCCACGCTTTACTGGGTAGCATACAGGAATGACGGTTTCTCTATTATCAAGATTTATTGACTACTGGCGGGCTGAAGCCACGCCCTACAGAAAGAGGTTTTATTTAATTTTTTTGGAGATAATGATTTTGTACTCAAATTTACAGTGTAAGCAAAAATAATACCCCGAAAACACCAACCGAATAAGCTGCGCCTATTTTAATTTTGCGCTCCAATGACAAGGCTTTCCAGTTACATTCTTCTTGATGTTTGCGTTTTAACCAAGAGGATTTAATATTGCTTTGTAGACGAATAAGTAAGCTAGGCAACTTTAAAAAAAATTGAATTAATAGATAGATAAAAATCACTATTGTTATATTAGCGATAATAACTTCACTTTCATGATGGTGAGCATTGAAAATATGCTCAAGTAGCACTTCAAATGAATATTCAAAAAATTCAATCACTAAATGCAATACTTCAATCATTAGATCAATCAGTCCAGCTAATAGATCTAAAATCGAATCAAACATTAAAATAATGACAAATAGGATCGCGAATTTCTTACTGATCCGTATCAGCATTTCTGTATCAGTTTCGCATTGCTTATTGTTAGCTATGACTGATTGATCATTATCAGTTAACTTGCTATCCGATTCATTGTTTAAATTGATTGTCATGGTCAATTATTCAAAGTAAATAATAGGTGTAAATCGTGTAACTTCTCATTATTAAGGGTACAAACAGTTTTTTCAGTTTGTCATTCCTGCATGCTGTTAGCAGGAATCTATTGTTGAGTATAGATTCCCGATAAAAGGACTTCGGGAATGACTTGGCCTTATAGAGTTTTACTCATGAATAATGGGAACTTACTAAATTATAAGTTACGAGCTTGCTATTCCACAGTATCTAATGATTTTTCGGAAAAATTATTTTTTATATTTTCCAGGCTATTAATTAAAAAGCTTTTATCTTCTGTGCTTAAAATAGCCAATATTTCATCTTCAATCGCATCTGTAATTTGCCATAAAGCAGCCATAATAGGTAAGGCTTTAGGCATTAATTCTAGGCGATAAGCACGCCTGTCATCACTATCCTTATTGCGTCTAACTAACCCTGCTGTTTCTAGTAAATCAATTTGTCTTGCTAAGGTAATGGGTTTTACTTCTAAAATTTCAGCCAAATCAACTTGCCGACAATTTTTATTTTCTGAAAGGTGTACTAATGCGCGCCATTGAGCATGAGTAATGCCAAGGCTTTCTGCGTTTTTATTAAAGCGCTGACGGATGATATGACTGATTTCGTAACTAAGAAAGCCGAACTTTGAATACATAAGAAAATAAAGTACAAATGATATAGTAAGTAGAGGGTATTATATTATTTGGTTATTATAAATAAAGTATTCAATGTGAAACTGACTGTTTATTAAGAAGAAACAATAATCAGGCAGCTTTATATTTTTGGAGTTAAGTACAAACGAAAAATAGTCTAAGTGCTGAATATTTTTTATGCGTAACTCTGTTGATAGCTGTTATATGAGAGGATTAGGTAGTGTTTTCTTGTTTTTAACAAGCTACAGATGTTATTTTTCTCTCGTTATTTGGGTTACTTCCCCCTTATTAGCCAGCAAAATAATATCGGCTAAGTTGTGAAAAATACCATGTTCAACAATACCGGGCGTAGCATTAAGTAAGTCATTAAGTGCTGTTGTTGATAATTCAGAATCAAAAACTAAATCAAGCACTAAGTTACCGCAGGAAGTGACAGCAAAACCAGAATCTGTCTCGCGCAATCTGGCCTGTGCACCTGCGTTACGCATTTTTTGTTGCACTAATTGCCAAGCAAAAGGCAGTACTTCAGCGGGGATTGGAAAGTTATCCCCAATACGGCTTACTTGCTTAGAGGGATCAATTAATACGATAAATTGTTCAGCGGCTTCAACCAATAATTTTTCTTTAACTAAATCAGAGCCACGGCCTTTGAGTAAAGTCATATCTGGCGCTACTTCATCTGCGCCATCGACATAAATATCTAACTTTTCAATATGTTCAATAGCAATAATAGGCAGGCCTAATTGTTGTGCTTTTAATTGACTAACCAGTGAACTAGCCACGATTTTTATTTGTAGATTTTCTTGTTGATAACATTGCGCTAGGGCTTCGATAAAGCAATTTGCGGTAGAACCTGTCCCCAAGCCAATAGTCATACCATTCTGTATATAATTCAGCGCATATTCAGAAACTGCTTGTTTGTCATTCATGTTTTTTCCTATTATTGATTGAGGTAGTTTTTCTCAGTAATTTAAAAAATTACGATTTTATTCAGTTATAACTGATGATGCCTGTTAGGAAAAGCTTGCTTTTATTTTACACTTAGCCATATATTAATCGATAGTTGTTTACATTATTTTTATAAAATAGGGATTGTAGATCAATATATGATATTGATTTTACAAAGCTTCTTAAGCCTCTCGAGTATTTAGATTATGAATAATTCTTTTCCTCAGATAGACATTGTGCCTGACCTTAACCGCCATGAGCTAGCCCCTAAGCCTTGGTATAAATCACGTAGATTATTGATTTTCAGCTTTAGTTTCTTATTGAGTGCTTGTGTTAGTCTTGCTTATGTTTATAGTCGTCCTGCACTTTATCGAAGTTATGCCACTTTATTAACTGTGGCTCAAACTGCTATCGACCAAAAAAGTACTGAAGCTGATATTCAGCACGTTGCTATTCAAAGACAAATTCTTACTGGCCAAGAACTACTAGAAAAAACCTTAGAACGCTTAAACAGGCATCTAATCAACACAGATACTCA
>ENA-ORXI01001010-ORXI01001010.1-sediment-metagenome-genome-assembly--contig:-NODE-1010-length-22683-cov-8.692958_pt1 | contig 22683 bp, 23 predicted proteins | sample MGYA00237861_ERZ511468 | MGnify/ENA primary metagenome ERZ511468 (study PRJEB26299, sample SAMN06266213) | sediment metagenome | isolation source: Hudson Canyon methane seep mesocosm | place...
CTGACTTAACTGCTCTTTGCCAATTCACTAGACCAGTTTGATCACTAAAAATTGCATCTGGAAGGCAACTATATAAAGATTCAGCAGCTCGAGCTGAAAAATAATAATTATCTTTTTCTAAACCAATTCTTTTTTTGTTTAATCCTTTATCTTTTAATATAGTTGCGAGAAACTCCATTGGGTGACGCTCCGTACTCATCACATAATCGTCTGAATAGGGAACAATGTCATCTAGGTCGAGGTCTGTTGTAAGCTCAGCACCTTTAGCATCAATGCCTCTGCCGTACCAAAAAAGTAGACCATCAGTACCAATTACGACACATTGGTGCACATAAAATGACCATCCATCGTAACCCGTAAGCCAGCACATATTGGCAGGATCATAAACAATCAACAGGTCGACACCTTCAGACTCCATAGCCACTCTAGTTTTTCTTTGTCTTTCTAGGTATTCAGACTTATCAAACCTTCTCCTACTTTGTTTCATAGCCATTATTTTGAATTAAAAATGAGAAATTCATTATGTCTCAACTCCATAATTTATGCAACAAAAAATTATTAAAATTATTTTTTTTATACTCTTGCTCACTGTAATATTGCGCTTGTTAAATATTAAAGAAAAACTGCGTAAAAAAAAGAATGCTTTGGAAGAAACATCATTCAGAAATCTCAAAACATGAGGACTCTGAAATCATTAAATCGAACGCTATACTTATTGCTTGCATTAGTATTTTTGCGTTAGGATTTCCTGCAGCAGAATTTTTGTTGGATGACTGGGATATTCTGACAATTATAACGGTTAGAAATTTATTTGCATTTGCCTTATTATTTGTTATTTGGATTGTTCTTGAAGGAAGTGCTACTGTAAAAAACGCTAATTGGATTAAAGGAATCTGGATTGGTGGAATAGGTTTTGGGATGGGCTCTTTTTTGTTACTTTATCTGCAATCATTAACAACACCTGTAATTGCTGCGCTTTCTACTGCTACGATGCCATTGGCGGCAGTGACTTTAGAGGTCATCCTTGATGGAAGGAGAATTAGTCGATGGTTTTTGATGGGAATTATTTTAGTGTTATTTGGGGGTTTTTTGGCAACGGGGGCAACTCTTGATAGTGTTAGTTTCGGACTTCGTTTGGGGGCTGTGCTTATTTTTTTACCTGCAGCAATATTTGCTTGGGGGTCCCGTGCAACAGTAAAAAATCTTCCAGAAATGACCTCTCTTGGGCAAGCAACCATAACAACTTTTGGGATGGTAGTCTTTGCTCTTGTTTTGTATGTTATTTGTAATTTATTTTTTCAATTCATTGGGCCATATCCAGAAATTACAATAAGACATTTTGGGCTATTACTTATCTATGCTTGGTTTGGATTCGCAATATCACAAATTTTTTGGATAAGGGGTGTAAGAGGGCTTGGAATTGGTATAGCTTCATTTCATTTAAATGCCTTACCATTTTATGTAATGTTTTTTCTTTTTTTGCTAGGTGAAAGTTGGAATTGGCAGCAAGCAATTGGCGCGGTAATAGTAACTACAGGAGTAATTCTCTCACAAATTAAATCGGTTAAATAATCTATCTAAGTGGTTTTTCTCAACAAAAAAAGAATCAATTCAAAGATTGTATTAAACAATCCAAAAATTTACCTCCAATTTGTAACTGTTCAAGACTGATAAATTCATTAGCCTTATGTGCTTGGTCGATATTACCAGGTCCACAGACCAAAGTAGGGATACCAAGACGTTTTTGAAACAACCCACCCTCAGTGCCAAATGTCACTTTACTATGAGCATCATTATCAAGCAATTGCTTTACATAAGAAACAAACTCTATACCTGGATCGGTTAACAAGCCTGGATAAGTTGCTAACGTTTCAAAATCAAAACCTGTGTCAGCTGCAATCGAGCGCATCTCTGTTTCTAGATGGTCTCGTGTATAGGCTTCTATTTTATCTAATAAATGTTGAGGATCTTCTTCATACAGATGGCGGATTTCAAAATCAAACTGACAGAAATTAGGCACAATATTAAGCGCTGTTCCCCCTTGTACAACTCCAGTATGAAGTGTTGTGTAAGGCACCTCATAGTCTTTATCAAAGGGGCCATTTTTTTCTTTTTCCCGTGCCAATTGTCGAATGTATACAATTAATTCTGATGCGTAGTCAATCGCATTAACTCCAAAGGGTGATTGTCCAGAATGGCAAGCATGGCCTTTTACTTGCACACGACGAGCGCACTTGCCTTTGTGCCCAATAACAACTTCCATACTAGTTGGCTCACCAACAATACAACAACTTGGTTTTATTGGTTGGTGTTCCAATAGATCTAATAAGCGCTGGACACCAATACATCCGACTTCTTCATCGTAAGAAAAAGCCAAATGGATAGGTTTACTGAGATTGGCAGATAACATATCTGGCACGCGGCTTAATACTAAAGCGATAAAACCTTTCATATCAGCACTGCCACGTCCATATAGCTTATCGTCAGATTCTATCAAACAAAATGGATCAGTATTCCAGTCTTGACCAGCCACCGGAACAACATCAGTATGCCCTGATAGCATAATCCCACCAATATCTGTGCGTCCAATCGTTGCATATAAGTTGGCCTTTTTGCCACTCTCGTCATGCACCAAAGTCGATTGAATGCCATAATTTGTCAAATAAGATTGAATGAATTCAATTAATTCAAGGTTGGATTTATAGCTGGTGGTGTCAAACCCAACTAAGGTTCTCAGTAACTCAATTGCTTTGGCTTCAATTGCTGAGATTGTTTCTTTTTCTGATGCAATGCTTGATGGCATACTAGAGATCTCCAGAAACACCATAGCTTGGGGCACTTCGGGGGTCTATGGCACGAGTATTGTAATCCATCATTTGTTCTTCAAAGTTCCGCCACAGCTCTATTAACTGATCAATAGGATCCTCATCAGCCCAATCCACTCTTAAATCCACTAATGGCCAAGAATGTTCATGTGCAACCTTAATTCCAGCCGAGTGTACAGGACCCTCTTCACCACCAGCATCAAGGCCAGCCTGCAAGGCTAACAATAATCGCTCAGCCAGATGTAAGTTTGAGTGTTTAGAAAAACTATTAACCATAGACTGGGGCACTTCATTACTGACCAACAGATTTCCCGCTGCAATACAATCATCACCCCTAAACACTGCATTAGTACCGAGAGTTTCTGAGCCAGTAAAGCTAGCACTTCGACCTTTAATATCGATCACAGACAATTGCCGATAATCGATAAATTGTCGTCCCTTAGTAACCATTTGAATTGCTTGCTCGGGATTTGAACCCTTTGCAATTAAATCTAGCATTTCATTACCCAAACTTGGGTCAGTAATATTTTGAGTGCTTGCCGCTCCAACGCCTGCACGAACCCAGGGGCAGCGGCTTGCCACGCAAATACTAGACGAGGTGATAGAAACGCCAACCATACCTGTTCTCTTACAAAACCCGGCTACAGAAAAAGTCATAACTCACTCTCCTCTTAATTCTTTTTGTTTAGTATTTAATCATCCTCTGGAATTATTGCCTCAACATCAATTTCCATCATCATCTCTGGTAATGCTAATCCTTTGACAATTAAACCAGTAGAACATACATGAATACCTTTAAGCCAACGACCAACTACCTCATATACTTCTTCACGATAAGATCGGTCGGTGATATAGATTGTTACTTTGCAAATATGTTCCAACTTGGCACCTGACTCTTCAAGCAATATCTTGACGCAACTCATTGCATTTTCTGCTTGTACTGCAGCATCACCAACACCCGTCATATTGCCATCCAAGTCAAAACCTGTTTGCCCTCTTAAAAATACTCGGTTGCCGGCTCTTACAGCCATACAGAGATCATTATCCATCCCTTTGCCAGGATACATTTCTGCGGTATTAAATTTTCTAATTCGTTGGTGTGTCATAGATTTTTCCATTATAAGTCTATTTAGCCCTAAGTATTATCAAGGTTTGATGCGCTTTCAGGCTTTCATCGCGCTGAATCATCATACGCCAGATAATTACGTCGAATAGATATCTGGTCAGCCAGAAACTTGGCATCGTGCCAGACGCCCCAGATGAACGATGATCCTCTTCGTGACTGCCACGGCAATCCCAGAAAATAAATCCCGGCTTCGGCTGAAATGCCACGCTCATGTTTCGGCTTGCCTTGATTGTCGAAGGCGTCAACCTTTAACCAGCTGTAATCAACATCAAAACCGGTAGCCCACAGTATTGAAGTTATTCCAACTTCTGTCAGATCCAACTCAAGAACAGGATCAGTCACACACGGTGGATCTGGTTCGACTTTTCGGACTTCAGGTTCCTCTGGAAAGTCGAGACCATTTCTTATTACATAAGCATCAGCTTCGTCTAGCAGCGAAAGAGTATATGCATTCCCTCGGGCAATATTATCTGCAAGATCTGTCGCGAAGTGCATCACATTATTATTGAAGGATTCTGTCCTACCAACAAGCGTTATCCCTTGCCTAGCAAGACGTCGAAAATCAACCGTATGACCTCCACGAGCTCCGCTTACCGCAATAGTGACATGTTCCATACCAGGATCCATAGTCACTGCATCCCACTTACCGAGAACTCCAAGCCACCAGACAAAATCACGTCCACGATAGCTTCGAGGAGGAAGGTCGTGTGGGCCAACAGAAAGGTAAACAGATTTACCTGAAAGCAATAGTTCATCCGCGATCTGTGCTCCTGATGATCCTGCTCCAACTACTAGAACCGCACCCTCTGGTAATTGTTCTGGATTGCGGTAGGCGCTGGAATGGATCTGCGTGATTTCTGCATCTGCAGGAACTAGGTCTGGAATTACAGGGATTTGAAAAGATCCGGTGGCGGCAACCACATTGTTGGCTTCGATTACACCATCCGAGGTTTCGATACGAAAGCCCGGGCGGCTAATATTTCTTTGCACTTCTCTAACTTCCACACCACAACGGATAGGTGCATTGATCATATCTGCATAAGCGACTAAATAGTCCGCAATCCTTTCCTTGGAAGGAAATGCATCGGGATCGAAATTCGCGAACTCCATTCCTGGTAATCGGTCATGCCAGGCTGGACCATTAGCAACCAGAGAATCCCATCTTTCAGAACGCCAGCGTTCCGCAATCCGATGTCGCTCCAGAACGAGGTGAGGCACCTTGCAGTTGCTCAGGTGTTCACTCATGGCTATACCTGCCTGACCACCACCAACAACAAGCGTATCTATTTTTTCAGCCAAAATTTTTTGAGTAGTTTTTTCATACTAAGATTATATTTCAATATATTATCTTACTTGCGCAAGTATTACCCTGTCTAAACCGTTAAGATCTTGATAGGTAAGAATATTAACAAAAGAAAGTTTCAATAACTCGACAATTTCTTTTTGTTGTCTATCACTATGTTCTAGAAGCAGATAGCCACCTTGATTTAAATATTTAGGAGCATTTTGTATAATTTCTCTGATGTCATCTAACCCATCTTTCCCAGAAATCAATGCCTCGATAGGTTCGTATTTGAGACTTTCAAGATGAGAATCATTTTCTGCTAGATAGGGTGGATTGCTAACTATTAAGTCAAAAGTTTTCCCAGTCAGCTTATCAAACCAACTACTGTGATAGAAATTAATATCTTTAGTTGTATTTTTTTTGGCAATTTTTAATGCCTCTTTTGATTTATCGGTCGCACTTATACGCCACGAAGGACATTTATCAGCTAAAGTTATAGCGATCACTCCACTGCCAGTTCCTAAGTCTATAACATCAATCAATTGGTTTGGTTTAAATAAATCAATTGCAATATCGATTAGTAGCTCAGTTTCAGGTCTTGGAATCAAGGTAGCGGGAGACACTTTGAAGTCTAGATGATAAAAACCTTGTGAACCACTTAAATAAGCAAAAGGCTTTCCTTGCTGCCTTTGCTGGATAAGCTCATCAAGCCTTTTCAGTTCTTTATTGGTAAGTTCGTAATTTGAGTCAGTATAAAGTTGCTCTTTTTTTTGACCAAGCGCCAAGGTCAATAAATGGGTAATATCAATCAGATCTTCACTAAGAAAATCATTAATTGTTTTTCTCCCAGACATGGAGTAACTTTAGTTTGTTTGAGGTTCTAGAGTTGCTTTAGAGTTAGCAGCAGTTTGAGGGGCTATTTGTCTTGAATCGATTAAGTTTTTAAGGGCAACAATCAAACCCAAGCCGATAAAGGCACCTGGCGGTAATAAAGCGATTAGTGTTCCTTGATATTGATCAAAAAATGTCACTTTCAGACTAGACCCTAGATCACCAAAAATCAGATCCGCTTGATCAAATAGTGTTCCACTTCCTAAGATTTCTCTCATCGCTCCTAGCAATACTAATACTATTGAAAAGCCAATACCCATCATCAAACCATCAATAACAGATTTGTCCCAGGTGTTCTTTGAAGCGAAAGCCTCAGCACGAGCCAATATTGCACAGTTGGTAACGATAAGAGGAACAAAAATACCAAGTATTAAATACATGTCATAAAAGAATGACTGCATAAGAAGATCAACTAATGTCACAAAAGAAGCGATCAATAAAACAAAGATTGGAATTCTTACTTCTTTTCTAATGTAGTTACGAAATAATGAAACGCTAAGGTTAGAAGCAACCAACACAAATGTTGTTGCTATCCCTAAGCTTATTGCGTTAGCTACATTGTTGGTAACTGCTAGAAGTGGACACAGGCCCAACAAAGCAACCAATGCTTGGTTATTATTCCAAAGGCCGTTCCTAGTAATTTTTAAGTATTCTTGCATAAGGTCGCTATTATATCAACAAGCTGGTTTTGCTATGGCTTGAAATTATCAAGTGTTAGAGAATCTTTAATTTTTTTGATATCTATGGGATGATAATGTAATTTTCTGTGAAATATCGTTATGCTAAATTTAGTATTATTCCAGCCAGAGATACCTAGCAATACAGGCAATCTCATTCGTTTATCAGCAAATATGGGTGCCAACCTTCACCTTATTAAGCCTTATGGATTTGAGATGAATGATAAGCGCCTTAGACGTGCTGGACTTGATTATAAAGATTTAGCAAGTGTCTATGAATATGATAACTTTGATGATTATTTAGACAAAGCTAATCCATCTAAACTTTATTTAGTCAGCTCTAAAGTGAGCAAGAACTATACTGACATAAAATATCATAACAATGATTCATTTCTATTTGGCTCTGAAACAAAAGGACTTCCAAAGGAAATATTTGATGAATATGAAGGGATTACGGTTCCTATGCAGGATGGCTCAAGAAGTCTAAATCTATCAAACTGTGTGTCAATTGTCGCTTATGAGGCATGGCGACAGCTTGACTTTGCTATTTAAACTAAAAAATGAAAATTAAATATATCCGATTGAGGGATAAAATGAGTTATTAGATAAGTTTAATTTATATGTCAGTTTTGGGATAGACACCATAAAAATATGTAAGGAGCATCAATGGGAAAAATTCATTGGCTTGGAACTGGACTCTCAGCAATTCCAGGTTTAAAAATGCTGATTGAGAAAGGACATTCAGTTGTTGTTTACAACCGCACAGTTGATAAAGCAATTGAAGCTTTGTCTGGTGTCAATGGAGACTATCAAGTGGTTCCATTTTCACTCAATGCTGTTAAGCAATATGCTATAGCTGGAGATTTAGTTGTTTCAATGCTTCCTGGTAATTTCCATGTTCCGGTTGCAGAGCTTTGTCTTTCACTAGATGCTCATTTTGTATCAAGCTCATATATTTCAGATGAGATGAGAGTTTTGAATGATGCTGCAAAAGAGAAAAATTTATGTTTTGTCAATGAGGTCGGGCTAGACCCTGGAATTGATCATAGTATGTCGCATGCCTTGGTTGAGGATTACAAAAAATCAAGTGTCTTTTCAGCGCAGAATGAACATTTTTTTCTAAGTTATTGTGGCGGCTTGAGTGATATTCCAAATGACTTTTGCTACAAGTTTAGTTGGTCTCCACTCGGCGTTTTAAAGGCTTTGATGTCGACCTCTGTGAGTATTCGTGATGGCGAAGTTTATACTGTAACAAAGCCATGGGAGTCTGTAGAGCTTTATCCTCTCCCGATGCCATGGGGTGAAGATGAGTTTGAAGTTTACCCTAATCGAGACTCTCTTCCATTTATAGAACAATACAAAATGGATGGTGGTCTAAAAATCAACCAATTTGTAAGAGGTACTTTACGCTACAAAGGTTGGAAAAATGCATGGAGAGATATTTTTTCAGAGGTAGATTCGCTTGAATCCTCTTTAGCAGAAGATCGCTTGAAGGAGATCAGTGATGATTTATGGAATAAATATTCTTATAAGGAGGATGAGGTTGATCGAGTCATCCTAACCGTTGAGTTAAAGGTTGAAAAAGAATCACAGGTTATTTGGCATAAACAATTCTTAATGGACACTCTTGGAAATGACAAAGGAAGCGCAATGGCTCAATTAGTGTCATGTTCTGTTGCTCTTGCGGTTGAAGCGGTAATTAATCAAGAAATTCCTCCTGGTGTTTCAGCAGCTCCCCATCAGAGCGAGCTAGTTAATCGTTGGTTAAAGCAGGCCGAAGAAATTTGTGACCACTTTGTCTTAATTGATCATTTGAATTAATCATTTTGTGAGTCAGGATAGCCTTAACTTTGATCATGAAACTAGGGGTTGGGTTGATTTAATCCCATCTAGAGTACCTCGTCCAAAATTAACCTCTCAAGTGGACACAAAATGGTTGGTCATTGGTGCTGGCTTTACAGGTCTTTCATGTTCGAGAAGACTGGCAGAGCTTAATCCTAATGAAAAGATTGTTTTGCTTGAGGCTAGAGAAGTCGGGCAGAGTGCGTCTGGAAGAAATTCAGGATATGCTGTGGCGCATAGTCACTTCTCTGGAGGTTATCAAAAGGATCAACTCAGACAATATGAAAGGGTTGATCGCATTAATCAGACCGGTCTTGACTCTCTAAAATCTATAATTGATAAAAACCATATTAATTGCGACTTTAAGGAGTCAGGAATTTATCATATGGCGGCTGATAAAAACTCATCTGAAGAGTGTGATTATTTTGTTGACTATCTTAAAAAGAGGCAAATTGAGCATGTGCCACTCTCGCAAGATCAAATTAATTTAGAGCTCGGGACATCATGGTACCGAAAGGGAGTCAAGGTTAAAAATGGCGCTCTAGTTCAACCTGCTAAATTAGTTTTTGGTCTCGCTGACAACCTCCCAAGTAACGTTGAGCTCTATGAGAACTCTCCAGTATTGGGAATGGAGTATGGAAAAATCAATACAATAAGACTTCCAAATTTAACGATTAAAGCTGAGAACGTCATCATGGCCTGTAACTATGAGTCTTTGGCTAAAGGCCAGCAAAAACAAAGAGTTGTTGGTGTTACACTATCAGGAAGTATAACGCGAGTATTGACTCAGGATGAAGTTAACATGCTTGGAAGTGAATCTTCATGGGGTGTTTTATCGCTTCATAGTGGTGGTGCAACAGTAAGACTCACAGAAGATAAAAGAATTTCAATTAGAAACACTGCTGAATACAATAGTCATCGTTTATTAAATGATCAGCAACTCAAAAGAAGACAAAAAATTCATCGACAAGCTTTCGATAATAGATTTCCAGAGCTAAGTCATGTAAGCTTTGAACATCTTTATTCTGGCGTAGAAGGAGTCACAGCCAACAAAACTAACATATTCAAAAAATTGTCAAATAATCTTTATTTTTCTGGCTGCTACAATGGCTCTGGGATTACTAAAGGAACTGCTTTTGGTTTGGGAGTGGCCGATTACGCCTGTGGCAATGATTCCAAATTAGTGAGTGATTGCCTGTCAATTCAAAAGGCCAGATGGCTACCCCCAAGCCCTTTATTAGATCTTGGAGCATGGTATGTCACAAGACAAAGATTTAAAGGCGTCGGGAAAGATCGATAAATGATTTGGACCTTCTTTAGATTTATTACACCATTAGAAGTTGCAACGTTAAAATAAAGCTCCAAAGCTTTATGTTGAAAGGTATTAGCATGAAACAAAATCAAAGGTATAGTGTGCTTTTTGAGCCTGTTAAGATTGGCCCTGTTGTTACAAAAAACCGCTTCTACCAGGTCCCACATTGCTGTGGTATGGGTCATTTACGGCCCCAAGCGCACGCTGCAATGAGAGGCGTAAAAGCAAAAGGTGGTTGGGGAGTTGTAAGCACCGAAGAGGCTGAAATACATCCAAGTTCGGATTTAGCCCCGTATGTTGAGCAAAGGATTTGGGATAAAAAAGACATTCCTGCATTGCGTCTTATGACAGAAGCTGTTCATGAGCATGGAGCTCTTGCAGCAATAGAGCTTACCCATAGTGGACATAATGCTATAAACCTTTATTCTAGAATACCAACTATGTCCCCTGTAGATTATCCAATTAACTTTTTATACCCAAAGCAAGCCAGACGTATGAGCAAAAAAGACATTGCTGATTTTAGAAGGTGGCATCGTAATGCCGCTCTTAATGCTAAGGAGGCTGGATTTGATATTGTTTATGTTTATGCAGGGCATGGTATGTCATTAGCACAACAATTTATATTGCCAAACATGAATACTCGTTCTGATGAATATGGCGGCAGCCTTGAGAACCGAATTCGTTTAACAAGAGAGCTTCTTGAGGAAACAGTTGATGCAATAGGAGATAGTTGTGGTGTTGCTTTTCGGTTTGCTGTAGACGAAATGAAAGGTAAAGATGGCATGCAATTTCGAGAGGAAGGCGGAGCTGTTGTTGAGTTATTAGCTGAACATCCGGACTTGTGGGATGTTAATGTTTCTGATTGGTCAAACGATTCCCAAACATCAAGATTTGAGCCAAACGAAGGATATCAATTGCCTTATGTTGAGTTTGTGAAGGGGCTTACTTCGAAGCCAGTGGTTGGTGTGGGAAGAATTACATCACCAGACTTAATGGCCTCGCTTGTAAAAAAAGGTGTTTTAGATCTTATTGGCGCTGCCAGACCCTCAATAGCTGATCCTTATCTTCCAAATAAAATAAAAGCTGGAAAGATTGATCAAATAAAGGAGTGTATTGGTTGCAACATTTGTGTTTCAAGTGATAACTTTTCTGTGCCAATACGTTGTACACAAAATCCAACAATGGGAGAAGAGTGGCGGCGTGGCTGGGACCCAGAAACCATAAAACCAAAGAAGACAGATCAGCATGTGCTTGTTGTTGGTTCTGGACCTGCAGGGCTTGAGTGTAGTTTGCAGTTGGCTCGCCGTGGCTATCAGGTGGTTTTGGCAGAAGCTAAAAAAGAGCTCGGTGGTCGAGTTATATTTGAGGCAAATTTAAAGGGGCTTTCAGCTTGGAAAAGAGTTGTCGACAATAGGGTTTATGAGATTCAACAAAAAAATAATATTGAAATATATAAGGATAGTGAACTTACAGTTACTCATATAAATGAGCTTGGTATCGATAATATATTTCTAGCTACAGGAGCTAGTTGGCGACTAGACGGTATTGGAAGAAGCACAAGAAAGCCAATAAAAGGCCTTGATAAAATTAAGGTATTATCGCCAGAAGAGGCTGTAAAAAATACTACCAATCTAAAAAACCCCATTATTGTCTATGACGATGAACAAGGCTATTTAGCAGGGGTTATTGCTGACCATCTAAGTGCTGCTGGCCACAAAATAGTATTTTTAACTCCTGCAAGCGTTGTATCTCCATGGACCGAATCTACCCTAGAGCAAACAAGGGTGCAAAGATCCCTTTTAAATCAGGGCGTAGAAATAATCTGTAATAAGAGCATTCAAGAGGCAGACAGCAAAGGCATAGAGGCTAAATGTGTTTTTACTGGCAAAAGAACTACTATTGATTGTAAGACCATAATTATGGTTACAGAGAGAATTCCAAATTATAGTCTTTTTGATAAATTGATAAAACAAGAAGAGGCGCTTGGCAGCAGCTCGTCAAAAAATATACAGTTGATTGGTGATGCAGAGTCACCTGGACTTATTGCGGACTCAATTTATTCAGGCCACCTTGCTGCTGAAAACTTTGAAACACCTGAAATTGAAATTGAGCGTGCCATGTATATGCGCGAAATGCCCAGCCTTAAATAAAGCTCTATTAATTAAGCTTTATTAATTGATAAGCATTATTAAAGTCTTTAATGGAAACCTTGTTTTTCCCAGAAAGTTGGACCTTCTTTAGATTTATTACACCATTAGAAGTAGCAATATAGCATACGTCTTTGTCATATTTAATAACCTCCCCTGGAGAGTTAGTAGTTTGTCTATTGACAATCTCTGCTTCAATAATCCTAAGTACTCTGTTTTTAAATTGCTTAGCCATGGCATTGGTATATGCAATAGGGCGAGGGTTAAACGCTCGAATTACACGACTAATTTTTTCAGCACTTTGATGCCAATCTATTTGTGCTTCATCTTTTGTTACTTTTTCTGCATAAGTGGCCTCATTGTTTTGTTGTGGTCTGGCTTTCAATGTAGGCAACATATTTAAGGTTTCAAGAATGGCATTGGCACCTATGTTTGATAAAGTGTCATGGAGAGTTTGCGCTGTTTCATGATTTGAAATCGTGCACTTTTTGTCAAGCAAGATGTCTCCTGTATCGAGTCCTTCATTCATTTTCATAATCGAAATCCCAGTTTCCCTATCACCTTCGAGAATAGCTCTCTCTATAGGGGCTGCACCTCGCCAACGCGGCAGCAGGGAAGCGTGAATATTAAGGCATCCAAGCTTAGGAATTTCTAATACAGCTTTGGGTAGGATTTGTCCATAAGCAGCCACCACCATGACGTCAGGATTTAATAAAGCAAGTTGGGTTTGGCTTTGTTTATCCTTAAAATCTTCTGGCTGAATAACTAAAAGATTATTTTCTTCAGCAAAAATCTTTACTGGGCATGCAGTCAAAACTTTTCCCCTACCTTTGGGTCGGTCTGGTTGACAATAAACTGCGATAACTTCGTGTTCGGATTGATTCAGAACGGAGAGAGATTTAACGGCAAATTTTGGTGTTCCAGCAAAAACAATGCGCATTATTTAATCGATTTACGACCAGCTTTGATAGCTAGTGAAACTTGCTTTGGTGAAGTGCCACCTAAATGATTTCGTGCATTAAGTGAACCCTCTAGCGAGATAGCATCAAAAACATCACTCTCAATTGAAGAATTAAATACTTTCAATTCCTTTAAGCTTAATTCACTTAAGTCCTTGTTTTCATTGATTGCATAAGAGACCGCTTTGCCAACAATTTCATGGGCATCCCTAAATGTCATTCCTTTTTTGACAAGATAGTCCGCCAAATCTGTAGCCGTGGTATGACCTTTTAGAGCAGACTGATACATATTTTCCTTTTTTGCTTGAATAGTTGGGACCATGTCAGCAAAAACACGAAGACAAGCATGGAGAGTTTCAACAGTATCAAATAGTGGCTCTTTATCCTCTTGGTTATCCTTGTTATAGGCTAAAGGTTGGCCCTTCATTAATGTCAGTAATGCAACCAGATTACCATTAACTCTACCGGCTTTACCACGAACCAATTCTGGGACGTCAGGGTTTTTCTTTTGTGGCATGATTGATGAGCCTGTACAAAAACTATCTGGAAGGGAGATAAAGTCAAATTGTGCACTTGACCACTGAATAAGCTCTTCTGAAAATCTCGAGAGATGCATCATGATTAGGCTTGCATTAGCAGTGAACTCAATGGCAAAATCACGGTCACTAACTGCATCAATTGAATTTAGGCAAATTCTCTCAAAACCTAAAATTTCAGCGGTTCGTTCACGATTGATTGGATAACTTGTACCCGCAAGAGCACCACTCCCTAATGGCATTGTATTGATGCGTTTATATCCATCTTGAAGTCTTTCATGGTCGCGTTTAAACATTTCAAAGTAAGCCAATAAGTGGTGACCAAAACTCACAGGCTGGGCAGCCTGAAGGTGCGTAAAGCCAGGCATGATGGTTTCCTTTTCTTGTTCTGCAAGATCAAGTAGAGCATTCAGTAATCGTTCAATTTCAGTGGTAATGTTTTGAACTTGGTCACGAAGATAGAGTCGAATATCAGTTGCAACCTGATCGTTTCGTGAACGACCTGTGTGCAGTTTTTTGCCTGAATCACCACAGATTTCAGTCAACCGAGCTTCAATATTCATATGAACATCTTCCAAATCAATAGACCATTCAAATCGGTCATTGGCTATTTCATGCTTAATTTGTTCCAAACCTTCAGATATTTGCTTTAATTCATTACTCGTCAATACGCCTACTTCACTAAGCATAGTTGCATGTGCTTGAGAACCCTCAATGTCGTAGAGGGCTAAAATTTTGTCAAAAGAAATGGAAGCGCCAAAAATTTTTACAAATTGGTCGGTTGGTTCATTAAAGCGTCCACCCCATAAATGGTTTTTTTCAGAGTTCATTATTCTATTTTTTAAATCATTAAAGCAAATTTCGTTTTCAGAGCACATTATTCCCTATATCGATGATAAATTATTAAAAATATAATAAAACCTATTTTTTCTGTTTCTGAAAATACACTGATTCAACTGTTTTGTGAGATATTAATCCTATCGATAAGCAACATTGCCAATCAACACTCGATAAAATAATAATAGCAAAAGATCTGAATTGGAATCATGGATAGAGTACTTAAAATTGCAACACGTAAAAGCCCATTAGCTGTATGGCAAGCTGAATTTGTGAGGTCGCAACTACAGCTTTATTACCCTGAACTTGACATTGAGTTGGTCAAAATGAGCACTCAGGGAGACCAGATGCATAATTCACCTCTATCAAAGATTGGTGGAAAGAGTTTATTTATTAAAGAACTAGAGGTTGGTATGTTGGAAGGTAGGGCTGATATTGCTGTGCATTCCATGAAGGACGTTCCTTATGAACTACCAGATGAATTCGAAATTGGGGCGATATTGGCTCGTGAGAATCCTTTTGATGCTTTTGTTTCAAATCACTTTAATGAAATAAATGAACTCCCACAAGGTGCAAGAGTTGGATCATGTAGCTTACGTCGTATTGTTCAATTAAAAGCAATTAGGCCAGACCTGGTGATTCTTGATTTGCGTGGCAATGTCAATACTAGATTAATGAAATTAGATAAGGGAGAATATGATGCCATTATTTTAGCCTGCGCAGGTCTTATAAGGCTTGGTTTTGAAGACAGAATTAAACAACCTCTTGAAGCACAAACCTCGTTACCTGCAGTTGGCCAAGGTGCCTTAGGTATAGAAAATAGAAAGGGTGACGAAGTTGTCAGAGAACTTATCAAGCCACTCATCGACAGCAAAACGATGACTGAAGTTTTAGCTGAAAGAGCGATGAATGCAACTCTTGAAGGTAGTTGTTCGGTTGCTATCGCTGGTTATGCTGTCTCTAATGGAGAGGAATTGTTACTTAAAGGTTTAGTAGGCAACGTGGAGTCAGGTTCTATATTAAGAGCAGAGAATACTGGTACTACTTCTCAACCCAAAGCTTTAGGTAAATTGGTTGCAAACCAGCTCCTTGAAATTGGTGCAGGAAAATTATTAGAAGGAGGATAGATTATGATATTGACTAATTCAGAATTAAATGAAGTACTCAAAGAGCTTGATGGTTGGAAGATTGTTGATAACCAGCTATCAAAAGAATTTAAATTTAAGGGATTTATTCAGGCCTTTGGTTTTATGACTGAGGTAGCGATTACCGCAGAAACTATGGATCACCATCCTGAATGGTCAAATGTTTATAACAGAGTTATTGTTAATTTATCAACTCACAGTGAAGGTGGAATTACTATCCTGGACAAGGAGTTGGCCTTGAAAATTGATATCATTAATAACTCAATACAATCCTAAAATTAACTCACTTATTCAGAAGATTGCCTAAATTAAGACATTAATCAAATAGGGCATTAATAAAATCTTTGGCGTGAAAAGGTTTTAGATCATCAATAGCCTCACCAATACCAATATAGCGTATAGGCAAATTTAGTGAATCTGATATGGCGAATAACACACCACCCTTGGCGGTGCCGTCGAGTTTAGTCACGGCGATTCCAGAAAGTTCGATAGATTTATGGAATTCATTGGCTTGCTGAACAGCGTTCTGACCAGATCCGCCATCTATCACTAGTAAAGTCTCATGGGGTGATTTGTCATTATGTTTTTTCAGAACTCGTTTAATTTTTTCTAACTCTTGCATTAGGTTGTCTTGGGTATGGAGTCGTCCTGCTGTATCTGCAATCAGTATGTCAATATTTTTTGCGACTGCAGACTGGTAAGCGTCATAGACAACTGAAGCTGCATCAGCTCCAGTTTTTTGAGCAATTACGGGTATTTCGTTCCTCTCACCCCATATCTGAAGTTGTTCTATTGCTGCTGCTCTAAAGGTATCACCTGCAGCCAGCATTACGGACTTTCCTTGACTTTGAAATGATTTAGCAAGTTTACCTATCGTGGTGGTTTTACCTGCCCCATTGATGCCAACAACAAGAATCACAAAAGTGCTGTCACTAACTGGCACCAAAAGGTTGTCATCTATGAGAAGTGCTTCTAATTCAACTTTAATTAATTGATATAAACTGTCGCCGTCTTTAAGTTCTTTACGAGAAGCCTTCTTTCGAACCGACTCGATGATTTTGTCGGTCGTTTGAATTCCAATATCAGCGCTTATCATAAGTATTTCTAACTCCTCCAGAAGTTCATCATCGATTTGCTTTTTGCCAATCAGTATTGAAGAAAGTCCATCTCCAAGGCGACGTTTTGATTTAAATAACCTATCTTTTAGGGACGCTTTTTTTGTATCAGTTTGTATATCTTTGTTTTGATTTTTCTTAAAAAATTTGAGCATACTAATCTAATTTTAAATGGTAGGCAAATTTTACTATGTCATTGGACAAGAGAAGTGCAAATCAATGGTTGATTATTTCACATGACTTCTTTAATGAATCTTAGACATTAATGGTATTGAGACGGTATTATGTATCTATTTTCTGGAGTTTTGATGCTTTGGGTTAAGGCTATACATATTTTCGGTTTCATTTCGTGGTTTGCTGGCATGTTTTACTTGCCGCGACTGTTTGTTTATCATTCTATGGCGGATGATGAGATTAGCATTGAGCGTTTCAAGTTGATGGAGCGAAGACTCTATAGAGGCATTATGATGCCAAGCTTTATTATTACAACTGTGTTTGGTTTATGGATGGTGCAAAACTATGCTTGGGAAGTCTATAGCAATCAGTATTGGCTTAAAGCCAAGTTAGTATTAGTGGGACTATTGATCGTATATCATTTTTACTGTGGCTATTTGGTAGGTGTTTTTGCAGAGGATAAAAATACCCGCTCTGACACTTTTTATCGTTGGTTCAATGAATTTCCAGTTCCAGTTCTTATTGGCATTATCATCCTTTCTGTTGTTAAGCCTTTTTAAGTTGAATTTATGAGTATTACTGAAGACACAAGAGAGTTGAATTCTTATATCGACAGAAAGGTAGATATTCACTCAGTTGCATCGTTCAAAGGGAACGAACACATTATTCGACTTAAACTAAAGTTTGACATTAAAAAAATACGTGAAGCACTCGATGAAGTGAGTGCCAAGTCAGAATTTAAAACTGCTGCATCGGGTTTTCATGCTCTAGCTATGACTCGAAGAAAAAACCATACAGTGGAATCAGATCAAGACTTAGTTGGACGCTATTACACTCGAATTGATGAGAGTTATAAGGAAATAGCAAAAGATGAGTTGATTGACGAATCTGCTTATACTGAATTAGTGGATGTTTTTAAAGGGACCTATTTTGAAACCATTTACAAAGAATTATCGTCTCGATATCCGATTGGAAGAGTTCGCATTCTAGAAAAAGACAGCTTTAATTGCAACTCCTGGCATAGAGATCCTGAACCACGAATCCATATCCCAATTTATACAAACCCTGGAGCCTTACTTATTATTAACCACCACTGCACCCATCTACCCGCAGATGGTTCTGTTTATTTTACTGATACCCGAGGCTATCATACTGCTCTTAATGGTGGTGTAAAGCCAAGAGTTCATCTAGTGGCAACACTGGCTTATCCAGAGTATCAACCTTAGAAAAAAAGAAGATGAAAAACTATAAGAAAAGTAGCGCTAAATTGCCAGTTTATTCAGAGGATAAACCAATTGACTTTCGAAGTGACACAGTTACATTGCCAACTACAGCGATGTTTGAGGCCATCCCAAAAGCCAAACTGGGTGACGATGTATATGACGAAGATGTTGAAGTACTAGAACTACAGCAATATGCAGCAGAGTTATTGGGTAAGGAGGCGAGTTTATTTTTCCCGAGTGGCACCCAGAGCAATTTAACCGCAATACTTTCCCATTGCCAGCGTGGAGATGAGGCGTTGATTGGGCGTGAGTACCACACCAATTTATATGAAGCGCGTGGAGCATCGGTTCTTGGAGGAGTTGGTATTTGTCCTATTGATATCAATGAATCTGGTGGCATGGCGGTAGAAGATATGATCAATCAAATCAAGGAAGATGACCCCCATTATGCGGTCACCAAGTTGCTCTGTTTGGAAAATCCTATTTCAGGACAGGTCCAACCACAATCTCAAATTGATGCCTTAGCACAAGCTGCTCACGAAAGAGGTTTGAGTGTTCATCTAGATGGTGCTCGTTTGTTCAATGCTCACATCCATACTGGTTTATCCCCCAAGGAACTAACCAAAAACTGTGACAGCGTTTCTATTTGTTTGTCGAAAGGTCTGGGTGCGCCAGTAGGGACATTATTAGTGAGTAGCCATGAAATAATCGCAAAAGCGAAACGCATAAGAAAAATTCTAGGTGGCAGTATGAGGCAGGTTGGTGTTATTGCTGCGTGCGGGATGTATGCCCTCAAGAACAATATTGCAAGACTTCAAGAAGACCACAACAATGCCAAGCTGTTGGCTCAAGGTTTATCTGAAATATCAGAGCTTGAAGTAGATTACGGTGAAAACCAAACCAACATGCTTTTTGTTAATTGTCCGGAGCAGCATCGTACTCCTCTAGAGAAGTATCTATCTGATAATCATATTCGAATCTCAAGTCTTGACAGAGGCAGACTGGTGTGTCATTTAGGTATCACTGAAAAGGATATTAGGTCTGTTATTGAAGTTTTTCGAGAATACTTTAAGAGCTGACAGTCTTTTATTCTAATATTTGATCTAAAAAAACTTTAGTGCGTTCATGTTGTGGATTATTGAAAAATTCTTCCGGTGAATTTTGTTCCACAATCTCACCATCAGCCATGAATACAATTCTGTCCGCGACCTGACGGGCGAAACCCATCTCATGGGTTACACAAATCATTGTCATGCCACTTTTTGCCAGTTCGATCATTGTCTCCAAGACCTCTGATACCATTTCAGGGTCAAGTGCTGAAGTGGGTTCGTCAAATAACATAACCTTCGGTTGCATACATAGACTTCTTGCAATAGCCACACGTTGTTGCTGACCACCTGAAAGTTGTTCTGGATACTTGTCTGCTTGTTCTGGTATTTTGACTTGCTCTAGCATTGCAATGGCTCTTTCTTTAGCCTTACTTTTATCAACGCCACGAACCCAATTTGGGCCCGCCATGCAGTTTTCTAAAACAGTTAAGTGTGGAAACAAGTTAAAACTCTGAAAGACCATTCCGATATCTTGGCGAACAACATCAATATCTTTCATTCTTTCATGTAGTTCTATACCGCTAACATGAATTGTGCCCTCTTGATGAGCTTCAAGACGATTAAGGCAACGAATAAGGGTAGACTTTCCAGAACCAGAAGGACCACAAATGACAATCTTTTCCTTGAGTCTAATCTCGAGATCGATGTTAGACAGAGCCTGGAAATCTCCATACCACTTGCTGACTCCCTTGAGAGAAATGACTGGCGTCATTTCAGTGTTATTTGGGATATTGGTTTTTGTATCCATCATTAACTTTTTTGTTTGTATTTTTCTTCAATTCGAGCCTGAATCACCTCGAGCACAATTGTTAGTGCCCAGTAAATCATTGCAGCCGTTAAAAGCATTTCCATGTGCCTGAAATCTCTTGCCCCTAAGGTTTTAGCGAGATACATTAATTCCCAAACTCCAAGAACAGAGGCAAGAGAGCTATCTTTTAGCATGGCGATAAACTGATTTCCAGTTGGAGGAATAATAATTGGTATGGCTTGAGGCAAAATAATCTTGCGAAGGATAAGGTTAAATTTAAAACCTAGAGCTCTAGAAGCCTCCCATTGGCCTTTAGGTATGCTCTGTATTCCTGCACGGAAAATCTCTGTCATATAGGCACCATAACAAAGTGACAGGGCGGTGATGGCTGCAGGCACTGCGTCGACCATAAAACCGAGTTGTGGTAACCCTTTATAGATTAGGAAAAGTTGCAAAAGAAGTGGAAGGCCTCTAAATAGAGAAGTATAAAAACTGGAAATCGCATAAGCAAAGCCGTTATTCGAAAGTTTTGCAATGGCACCTATGATGGCAATTACGGTCGCAATAACGATTGAGATTGCTGAAATATAAATTGTCGTAAATAGCCCCCGAGAGATCATGAGCGGAATCCTACTCTGGATAAACGACATTTTGAGATCAAAAGAATAGGCAAATGCCAAGAAAAGTAAAAATAATTCAAGCCAAACAATAGCAACTTGTACTTTTAATTTAAAGAAACTAATTGCAAATAAATTAACGACAAATATTATTGTTAGAACAAGTGAAACTGCAAAACGACCAAAAAAACCGCTTTCTGTGGGGTCTCCTATAACAGGCCTAAGGAATTCACCAAAAAGGGTGTTTGTAAAATTAAGGGCAAAGAAAATCGCCAACACCGTTAATGATAAACCGATAAGGAATGCTGGTTTGTGCAGCGCCTTATCTTCAATAACGGTATCGACGAACATACCTTTTTCTAAATTCTAAATAAAACTAACTAACAATTCCTATTAGTAAGCAACAGTATAGTCTTCAGAAGAACCGTCTGCATTTTTGAAATGTTGAATTGACAACAAACTTAAACTGTAGTCACTTTGCATTTCAGCTATGATTCTAGCAAGTTCAGCATCTAGTTCAGGGTCATCATTGCCCAAATCAGTCGCTAATGAAAGAGGCTCATGGAAAGCCGGATCTCCTAAGAAACGAACTGGATAACCAGCCTCTATTAATCCTTGTATCATTGGTACTGAATCAATAAAACCATCATTTCGAACGCCTGCACCTAAACGAGTGTCATCCGCACACATTGAACCATCTTTCAAAGAGGTAATTGTGCCCGGTGTAACGTCATAAGTAAACGCTGGAGCATTAAGCATATCTAGGTTACCCTGAAGATACATCTCCCAAGTAGACGCTGCCGTTGTACAGACATTTTTGCCATTCAGTCCAGCTAATGTTGTAATCGGTGAATCAGTGTGTACAGCGAAAGCTGCGGGTGTGTAGTAGTAAGTTGCTGGAAAGTTCAATACTTCAGAACGGCTTGCAGTTGGCGTCATAGAGCCAACAGAAACGTCCCAACGCATATTCCAGTTTCCTGCAGTGATAACATCCCAATCAGGGGTTATAAAGCGAGCTTCAACACCCATACGTTTTGCAATTTCTCTACCCACTTCGACATCAAATCCTTGCATCACGCCATCATCGTCAATGTACGAGAATGGAGCCCAGTTTGCATCCGTGGCAATCATTAGTTCGTTATTTGCTTTAATGTAATCATAAACAGCGCCAGCTTTGGCTGACATGTTCATTGACAATAAGGCAGCTGTAAGAACTATAGTTGCCTTTTTAAGGCCAAACTTAATATTCATTTACTTCTCCTTTTTTTTATGAGATTATTATTGTACACACCTTTGAGGAATGATTAGTTAGATTATTTATATCAAAGTTACTAAAGCTTTAACGTGAAATTCTCTTAATTAATCCTCAAAAATTCCAGTAGAAAGGTATCTGTCCCCTCGATCACAAATCACAGTGACAATTACAGCATCGTTGATTTTTTTTGAAAGCTTAATGGCACAGGCGACCGCTCCTCCAGAGGAAACGCCTGCAAAAATACCCTCTTGGGTTGCCAAATCTCTGGTTGTTTGTTCTGCACTCTTTTGAGAAACATCCATTATTGTATCTACTCTGAAAGCCTCAAAAATACTAGGAAGATAGCCCTCAGGCCAGCGTCGAATACCCGGTATATGTGAATCACCATCAGGCTGAATTCCCACAATCTGAATCTTTGGGTTTTTCTTTTTTAAGTACTTAGAGACTCCCATAATCGTTCCAGTAGTTCCCATTGAACTCACAAAATGAGTGATTTCACCGTTTGTATCCTGCCAAATTTCTTTTGCAGTAGTTTTTAAATGAGCTCTCGGGTTGTCTTGATTAGAAAATTGGTTAAGTTGGGTGCCTTTTTTATCTTCACTCATTTGGTTAGCAAGGTCACGCGCTCCTTCCATTCCCTGCTCTTCAGAAACGAGAATTAACTCAGCACCATAGGCGGTCATCGCATCTCTTCTTTCTTGGGAGAGGTTTTCTTGCATCACTAGAACCATCTTGTAGCCTCTAATTGCAGCAATCATTGCAAGTGAGATACCGGTGTTACCACTGGTCGCCTCTATGAGTGTATCTCCAGGACTAATCTCGCCCCTTAACTCGGCTTCAGTAATCATATTAAGAGCGGC
>ENA-ORXI01001011-ORXI01001011.1-sediment-metagenome-genome-assembly--contig:-NODE-1011-length-22675-cov-13.217320_pt1 | contig 22675 bp, 21 predicted proteins | sample MGYA00237861_ERZ511468 | MGnify/ENA primary metagenome ERZ511468 (study PRJEB26299, sample SAMN06266213) | sediment metagenome | isolation source: Hudson Canyon methane seep mesocosm | place...
ATCCCTGCTGTCAACAGTCTTGAAAAACAGCATGGAAACAACTTTAGAAAACAACTAGCCTGTTTTTTGTTCATAGTTATATTAGTTTATCGGGGCGCAGTGCTTTAGCCTGCTATTTTCGGTTATGAAAGCAGGCTAAAGCACTGCGCCCCATGATGTATTACCCTTAACTTAATAGCCATGATGCAGAGCATGGGCAAAGGTTTTTTTGGGGCCTATCTTTTATGCTCATGGCAACACGATGGAATGAACAAGCTATTTGTGTAAATGGCGGACTTACAACTGAAGATGCATGAATAAAATTGAAATGACTCTATCCATCAAAGCAATTGCAGGGGAGAGACGTTAAAGTGTTTTTTATAATTGAATGTGATTAGCGCTTGCTAAAAGTTATGGAGAGCGGTTGAGTTGATCGTTCAAATACCTATATCTTCATGCCACAGTTCAACATTCTGACTGATGAAGTCTTGTAATAATTGACGACATTCTGCATTATCGACTACCTCTACTTCAACGCCTCTAAAATTAACATAAGCCTCGGGGCCACGGAAAGTAAGGTTTTCACCAATAATTACTTTAGGTATGCCATATAGTAGTATTGCACCGCTACACATATCACAGGGGGAGAGGGTTGAATATAAAGTGGCACGTCGATAATCAGTGGCTGTTAATCGTCCTGCATTTTCCAGGCAATCCATTTCTGCATGCAAAATAGTACTCCCTTGTTGAACTCGCTGGTTATGACCACGGCTCACTATTTTGTTATCAATAACCAGTACTGAGCCAATGGGGAGACCTCCCTCAGCCATTCCCTTTCTTGCTTCATCAATTGCTGCTTGTAAAAAGATATCCATGATTCATCCTTATCTGAATACTATATCAAAGTAATATTGCAGTTATAAATAGCTAGACTCGTTATGCAGAGTCTAGCTGTTTATTGTTTATAACTATAGTCGCTTATTCTGATATTTTTAACAGCCAGCCTTTTTCGGCGGGACATTTTTTTGCATCTACCTTTACCTGAATGCGTGCAGCTGTTTTAGATAAGGAGTCGGGTAGATTACCTTTAAAAGAAAAAAAGTGTTCTTTATCTTCAGCAATAACATCAACAGGGATCTTTTTTGCAGTGACTGTAACTTCATCTGCTGATTTGATACCCTTTACCCAGAAAGAAAATTCAGATTTTGGAGCAACAGTTGCCAGGTGTTCTGGTATGAAGTGATAGATTTTTGTTGTTTTACAGCTACCGCCGCTTTTATTACCACCGCCACCACCACCGTCATGACCACCGGCAGCACTTGCTCCGGTAGAGAATAAACATAATGCTGAGCTTAAAATTGATACCGCAATGTATTTTTTCAAAGAATTCACCATTTATAATATTTTGTATGGAAGTTTAATTATATACAGATTTTTTAAAAAATCGATAAAACAGTGTGTCGATACTTTTATAAGCCACTCCAAAAGTTTTCACGCTTCAATATTGTTCAAGTACCTGGGGGCTTAATGAAAACCAGTTTGATTAGGGTGTCTTTCTTTCCTTGAATTGATAATTATTATCATCTGAAAACAGTGAGTTAAGGCAGTGAAAATATAATTAATAACTCATTTTGTAATGTTATTGATAGTTGAATTGAAGTTATGTATGCTGAATGCTTTAGTGTTTTATTATCACTACAGGGATTTACGATGAACAACAAAACCACCGATATAACTGACCCCGCAAATCTACAGTCTCACGATCGAGGGACAGGGGCTGTTCGTAATTTTCACCCCATTTATAAAGACTACCTGCCCCCCTGTAATAACGCCTGTCCAGCAGGGGAAGATATTCAGGGCTGGTTGGCTTTAGTTCAGAGTGGTGATTATCAGCAAGCCTGGCAATTATTGATGAAGGACAATCCACTACCTGCAGTACATGGTCGGGTTTGTTACCATCCGTGTGAAACGACATGTAATCGTGAGCAATTGGACAACTCAGTCAGTATCCATGCTGTCGAACGTTTTTTAGGTGATAAGGCATTAGCAGAAAATTGGCAAATCAGCCCCGATAAAGAAAGCAGTGGTAAGCGTATTTTAATTATAGGTGCAGGTCCAAGTGGTTTATCTGCAGCCTATCATCTGGCACGATTGGGACATAAAGTTGTTATTTATGAAGCAGGGCCTGTGGCGGGAGGCATGATGCGGTTTGGTATTCCCGCTTATCGATTACCTAGAGAAGAGCTGGATCAGGAAATCCACAGAATTGAGAGTTTAGGGGTGGAGATTGTTCTCAACCGAAAAGTAGAGAACCTGCTATCTGATAAACAGCAGGGAAACTTTGATGCCGTGTTTGTTGCCATTGGAGCTCATTTAAGTAAACGGGTTGATATTCCTGCACAAGATGCCACAAAAATGCTGGATGCAATGAGTTATTTACAAAGTGCATCAGCAGGGGATGCTCCGTTGTTAGGCCGGAAAGTGGCTATCTATGGTGGTGGTAATACGGCAATGGATGCTGCGCGAACGGCTAAACGCCTGGGTGCTGAAGAAGCCTTGATTATCTATCGTAGAGACCGTGAGCATATGCCCGCACACAGTTTTGAGGCAGATGAAGCGCTGGAAGAAGGGGTGAAAATAAATTGGTTACGTTCCATCAAGGAAATGGATGCAGGCTCTATAAAAGTTGAAATCATGGAATTAAATGAGGAAGGCCGGGCTCAACCGACAGGGCGATACGAAACACTGGAAGCTGATTCACTTATTTTAGCTGTTGGACAGGAAACTGATAGTCAGTTTTTACGCGCAGTCGAGGAAATTGAGTTTCAGTCCGATGGCACGGTCAGTGTCGACCAGGGAATGATGACAGGGGCCGCAGGTATTTTTGCTGGCGGTGATATGGTGCCGAGTGAAAGAACAGTGACGACTGCCGTAGGGCATGGCAAGAAAGCCGCTAGACATATCGATGCCTGGTTAAAACATGAACGATATAGCTCCTCAGTAAAACATGATTCAGTCAATTATGAGCAGTTACATCTTTGGTATGTGACTGAAGCGGATAAAACCTCGCAGGCATCATTATCGACCCAGCAAAGACAGCAGAATTTCAGTGAAATTGTTTCAGGTCTGAGTGTTAAAGAAGCTACTTTTGAGGCGCAGCGTTGTTTTTCTTGTGGTAACTGTTTTGAGTGCGATGGCTGTTATGGTGCCTGCCCGGAAAAGGCGGTGATTAAACTTGGGCCAGGAAAACGCTATAAATACGATTATGATTTATGCACGGGCTGTGCGGTTTGTTTTGAGCAATGTCCTTGTCATGCGATAGAGATGGTCGAAGAAAAGGACACGGCCACTCAAGGAGCGGGAGAATAACATGACTGATAATAAAATGGTGACGATTGATGCTAATGAGGCGGTTGCCTATGTTGCTTATCGAATCAATGAAGTTTGTGCGATTTATCCGATTACGCCATCATCTGGCATGGCTGAATTAACGGATCAATGGGCTAATGAAGGCAAGCCTAATATTTGGGGTAATATTCCTCTGGTTGCTGAAATGCAAAGTGAAGGCGGGGCGGCAGGTGCCGTGCACGGGGCTCTGCAAACAGGTGCGTTAAGCACCACCTTTACTGCGTCGCAGGGATTATTATTGATGATCCCCAATATGTATAAAATTGCGGGTGAACTTACGCCCACTGTTTTTCATGTGGCTGCTCGCTCGCTCGCTACTCAGGGCTTATCTATTTTTGGTGATCATTCTGATGTGATGGCAGTGCGTAGTACAGGGTTTGTATTACTCGGTTCTAGCTCGGTGCAAGAAGCTCATGATATGGCGTTGATCGCTCAAGCAGCAAGCTTGCAAAGTCGGGTTCCTTTTTTACATTTCTTTGATGGGTTTCGTACCTCTCATGAAGTGAATAAAATCGAATTATTAACAGAGCAACAAATAAGAGAAATGATTGACGATGAATGGGTTCATGCTCATCGTTCGCGTGCGTTAAATCCGGATAATCCTTTTATTCGAGGCACAGCACAAAACCCGGATGTTTTTTTCCAGTCCAGAGAAACGGTTAACCCGTTTTATGCCAAAGTACCTGAAATAGTACAGAACACAATGGATCGTTTTGCTCAGGTCGCTGGGAGACAATACCATTTGTTTGAATATACCGGTGCTGAGGATGCAGAAAAACTGATTGTTATTATGGGCTCGGCTGCTGAAACGGTTAAACAGACAGTTGATGTGCTAATGGCTAAAGGAGAGAAAGTCGGGGTTGTTCATGTACGGCTTTATTTACCTTTTGTGTCTGAACTGTTTTTACAAAGTGTCCCTAAAAGTATCAACAAAGTGGCTGTTTTAGATCGCACCAAATCGCCAGGGGCTACTGGTGAGCCTTTATTTCACGATGTGGTGTATTCTTTTTCTGAAGGCTATAGCGCCGGAAAATTAACACAGATGCCTAGAACAATCGGTGGCCGCTACGGATTGTCATCGAAAGAGTTTACCCCCGCAATGGTGAAAGGTGTTTTTGACGAACTGGACAAAGATCAGCCAAAAAATCAATTTACTATTGGTATTAATGATGACGTGACTTATAGCAGTTTAGAATACGATCCTGCATTTAGTATCGAATCAGCAGATGTTATTTCGGCTTTATTTTATGGTCTAGGTGCGGATGGGACGGTGGGTGCCAATAAAAATACCATTAAAATTATTGGGGATCTGGATGAGTTTTACGCTCAGGCCTATTTTGTTTATGACTCAAAAAAATCTGGTTCTCAGACGATTTCACATTTACGTTTTGGGCCTAAACCGATAAAAGCACCGTATTTAGTACAAAGTGCGCGCTTTATAGGTTGTCATCAATTTAATTTTATTTATAAAACAGATGTGTTGGCATTAGCAGCTGATAAAGCAGTGTTTCTATTAAATAGTCCTTATTCAGTCGATAAGGTTTGGGATCAACTGCCAGCAAATACTCAGCAACAAATTATAGAAAGAAATATTGCTTTTTATGTTATTGATGCAGCTAAAGTGGCTAGAAATGCGGGAATGGGTAATCGTGTTAATACCGTGTTGCAAACCTGTTTTTTTGCTTTATCAGGGGTGTTAGAACGTGATGTGGCGATAGAAAAAATCAAACAGGCGATTAAAAAAACCTACAGCAAAAAAGGCGAAGGAATTGTTAAAAAGAACTTTGCTGCAGTTGATCAGACCTTAGAATATTTGTATCAGGTTACCGTGCCTGCTGAAGTGAGTAGTACTCTGCAAAAACCAGCCGTTGTGTCTAGCCAGGCACCCGATTTTGTACAGAGAATTACCGCTAAAATGATGGCGGGTGAGGGTGATGAACTTGCGGTGAGCCAATTACCGGTTGATGGTACTTATCCTTCTGGTACTACGGCTTGGGAAAAGCGTAATTTGTCACCGTTTGTGCCAGAGTGGGAACCTGATCTTTGCATACAATGTGGAAACTGTAGTTTTGTTTGTCCACACTCTGTCATTAGAGCTAAGTTTTATAATGAGAAACGACTGGAATCTGCCCCGGCAGCATTTAAATCGGCACAAATAAGTTCCAGGGGTTTTCCTGATATTCGTTACACCTTACAAATTTATTTGGAAGATTGTACCGGCTGTAATCTTTGTGTCGAAGTCTGTCCTGCTTTGAGTTTGAAAGACAGTGGTGTTAAAGCCATTAATATGAAGCCTAAAGCGCCTTTTCTGGAACAGGAAAAAGCCAATGTCGAGTTCTTTGAAACTTTACCTGTCAACAATAGAGCGCGGGTTGATTTCTCGTCCATTCGTGGTGCGCAATTTTTGCAACCCTTGTTTGAGTTTTCTGGAGCCTGTGCAGGCTGTGGAGAGACGCCTTATGTAAAATTGGTGTCGCAATTATTTGGCGATCGTTTGATAGTGGCTAATGCTACGGGTTGTTCGTCTATATACGGCGGCAACTTGCCCACAACGCCCTGGACTAAAAATGCGGAAGGAAAAGGTCCCGCATGGTCTAACTCTTTATTTGAAGATAATGCAGAATTTGGGATGGGCTTTCGTTTAACGGCTGACCAGCATAGGGGCATTGCCAGACAATTAACGCTGGATATGCAAGCGCAGTTAGGTGATAAGTTTGTTGCAGAGTTACTTAATGACAATCAGGAAACCGAATCACAAATCCATCAGCAGCGAGAACGTGTGGCTGAATTAAAGGCTAAATTGATTCAGCAAGATACAGCTAAAGCACGCGAGCTGTTATCTGTTGTTGATCATCTGGTCAGACGTAGTATCTGGATTATGGGGGGTGATGGCTGGGCTTATGATATTGGTTCGGGTGGACTCGATCATGTTCTGGCCAGTGGTCGAGATGTTAATGTGCTAGTGATGGATACCGAAGTTTATTCCAACACGGGTGGACAAATGTCTAAATCTACGCCTTTAGGCGCGGTGGCAAAATTTGCTGCAGGCGGTAAAGCCGTGGCCAAAAAAGATATCGCCTTACAGGCCATTTCATACGGTAATGTTTATGTGGCGCGTATTGCCATGGGGGCTAATCCGCAGCAGACCTTGTTGGCGATGCGAGAAGCTGAAGCCTATCCTGGGCCATCATTAATTTTGGCTTATAGTCATTGTATTGCCCATGGGATTAATATGAATGATGGTTTGAAACAACAGAATCTGGCTGCCGCCTCTGGTCATTGGCCATTAATACGTTACAACCCTATGTTAAGGCAAACCCAGAGCAATCCATTTGTATTGGATTCGCCAAGACCGAGGGTGAAATTTAAAGATTATGCTTATAACGAATTGCGTTACAAAATGTTGCAAAGAACAAATCCGGAAAAAGCCGAACAGATGCTTAAACTGGCTCAGCAAGTTGTTGACCAGAAGTGGAAAGTTTATGAACAAATGGCCACACAAACAGGTGGTCAATTTCAACCCGATGCAACATTAATTGATTAAGAGGTGTGTAAGATGGATTTGTCTAGTAGTTACATGGGGCTAAAATTAAAAAACCCTATTGTGGTGTCATCCTGTCCGTTGTCGAAATCACTCGACGGGATTAAAACACTTGAAGATTCGGGGGCATCTGCGGTTGTGATGTTTTCCCTGTTTGAGGAGCAAATCAGACGTGAGCAAGAAGCCTTTGATAATTTAATGGAGTCAGTTTCTGGCAGTTTTGCCGAGTCGGCTAATTTTTTTCCTGAAATGGATGACGAAGATAAGGGGGCTGAGCAATATTTGAATTTATTGAGTAAAGCTGTGGATGCTACAGATATACCCATTATTGGTAGCTTGAATGGTATGACAAATGAAGGTTGGATCGATTATGCCAAGCAGATACAGCAGGCAGGTGCCAGTGCGCTGGAGCTAAATGTTTATTATATTGCTAGCGATATTAGCAAGAGTAGTGCTGAAGTGGAACAGCGGTATATCGATATTTTGCAGGCAGTAAAATCCTCGGTTTCTATTCCTGTTGCCGTTAAACTCAGTCCTTTTTTTAGTTCAGCAGGTAATTTTGCTAAACGCTTGAATGATGCGGGAGCGGATGGCCTGGTTATGTTTAACAGATTTTTTCAACCAGACTTTAATCTCGATACCTTGCAAGTAGAGCCCAGAGCTAATCTAGGTTCGGCTGAAGAAATACGTGTTCCCTTGCTTTGGATAGCGGTATTACACGAACAAATTCAGGCTTCACTAGCTGCCACACGAGGTGTGCAATCTTCTGTAGAAGTTATCAAATACTTGCTTGCCGGTGCAGATGTGGTGATGGTAGCCTCGGCTTTAATGAGGCATGGCCCGCAATATTTACAGGTCATACTTGATGAGTTGACAGAGTGGTTAAATGCAAGAGAATATGCCGCGGTGAGCGAAATTAGAGGAAAAATGAGTCATCAACATGTGGCTAACCCTGGTGAATTTGAAAGGGTCAACTACATCAAGGCTTTGGGAGGGGGAGGGAGTTATTAATTATCATGCCTGTGAACAAACCACAGGTTTCTCGTTCCCACCGTATACGGTGGGAATGCATACCGTGCTGTGACCATAGGCAGGTATGTATTCCCACGCGGGAGCATGGGAACAAGATGGGCTAGTTTTTTGCTAACCTGTGCTATTGTTAATAGCCATGTAGGGTGGGCACTCTTTTCTGCCCACCAAATTAATCGACCCGCTTAGGCGAGTATAGCATCCAGTTCATTTTCCCTTTCCAGGGCATATAAGTCATCAAACCCGCCAACATGCAAGTCACCTATATAGATTTGTGGGACGGTTCTACGGCGAGTTTTTTGCATCATCTGCTCGCGTAACCCAGGTTTGGAATCAATGTTAATTTCCGAGTAAGTGACATTTTTTTGATCTAAAAGCCTCTTTGCCATGGTGCAATAAGGACAGAGGTTCGAGGTGTAAATAAGAATGTCAGGCATGTGTATTAATATATCCTAATGTAATAACTTGTAATACTTTAATTATATAACATATTTAAGCTCAAGGGCTTTTGAATAATATTGGATTAGTAAAGTGGCTGCTGATTCAATCGTGTCAGAATAGGCGATCACGCCATCTTGATGGCCCAGCATGCTAAAAATATTTTCTTTGTCTGGCTGCTCTCTTTGTATTAGTCGCCCAACTTCATCTGCCATTTCAGGGCTACCATAAGGGATGTTTTCAGCAGTGCAGGCAAGTTTGAGTGGGTGGGTGTTATTCCATATTTCAGGGCTATGAACATGAATGACCGCTTGAATCGAGCTGTTGTGCTGATAAACGCTGGCGTGGGTTAAGGCTTCTGAAGAAGGTTTTGTTTGTCCTCTTGAGCTGAGGCTATTTCGGCTAGGTGCGGCATTAAATACATGGCAGTAATGTTGTCTGGATAATGATTCTATACCGCCAGTTTGAGTGCCGCTGATTAGAAACTCATTAGAGTCAGCGTTGTTCGAATTTATACGTTGGCTGATATTGCCAAAGCCATAGCCATCATATCTATCTTTAATTTGCCCAATCAGCTGCAGTTTAAATAGAACGGTACGCCATGCATTGATTTTGGAGATAGAAATACTGTCTTCGATGGTTCTCTGTTGATGATCTATTATGTATTTAATGACGCCTTCAGTTTCTGGCATGAGGAGATTGTATATAAAGAGTAAACAGTAAGATTAGCAGAATTGTTGTAACATTTTTAGTGATGGAATATTAAAATGTTGTTTTTTGGTATAAAATGGCAGGCTTTTGTTAATCTGATGTGTTGTCTCAGAAATAAGTAGGTAAAAGCATGCGCTGTCCTTTTTGTGCTACCCAAGATACACGAGTTGTTGATTCTCGGTTGGCAAGTGAGGGGGATCAAGTTCGACGCAGACGTGAATGTGCTACTTGTAAGGAGCGATTTACCACTTATGAAGTTGCGGAATTGACCTTACCGAAGATAATTAAGCGTGATGGTGCGCGTGAATTATTTAATGAAAAGAAACTTCGCTCAGGAATGCAGCGCGCTTTGGAAAAACGGCCAGTTAATAGTGAAGCGATAGAAGCTGCAATCAGCAGGATAAAAAAATCCATGATTGCGATGGGAGATAGGGAAATTCCAGCTGATGACTTGGGTGGCTTAGTGATGAGAGAGTTAAGTGCTCTGGATCATGTTGCTTTTGTGCGTTTTGCTTCAGTTTATCGAAGTTTTCAGGATGTTAATGAGTTTACTGAAATGATTGAATCAATGCAGAAGCAATAGTGGCAGATCAAGATGCGGTTTATATGGCTCGCGCATTAAAGCTGGCTGCAAAAGGTATTTATACAACGGACCCTAATCCGAGAGTGGGTTGTGTGTTGGTTAAAGACGGTAAGGTGATTGCGGAAGGCTGGCATGTTAAGGCGGGTTTGGGGCATGCAGAGATTAATGCTTTATCTCGGATTGACGATGCAACAGCTGCAACAGCTTATGTAACTCTGGAACCTTGTAGTCATACAGGTAGAACAGGACCGTGTTGTGATGCTTTGATAGCGGCGGGTGTTAGTCGTGTTGTGGTGGCCATGCAAGACCCTAATCCACTGGTTGCCGGGCGTGGTATAAAAAAAATGCAAGATGCAGGTTTGCAGCTTGAATGTGGCGTTTTACAGCAGGATGCAGAAGATTTAAATAATGGCTTTATTAAACGCATGAGCATGGGTTTACCGTTTGTGCGCAGTAAGATGGCGATGAGTCTGGATGGGCGTACCGCGATGGCATCGGGTGAAAGTAAATGGATTACTTCCGCTGAATCTCGTGCTGATGTACAGCGATTAAGGGCAGAATGCTCGGCAATCTTAACAGGTGTTAATACGGTTGTTGCTGATGACCCTTCTCTAAACGTAAGGTTGGATGATGAAATTGTTCAACAACCGATTAGAGTGGTGCTTGATTCGGAGTTAAAAATACCTTTGGCTAGTAAGCTATTGGAATTGCCGGGGGAGAGCTGGATTTTAACTTGCAGTTCTGACAAACAGAAAGCTCAGGCGTTGGAAAATGACAAGGTTAAAGTTTTTCAGCTTGAGTCTTTTCAAGGGCGGTTAGATTTAAATGCGGTGATGGTATTTTTAGGGCAGCAGCAAATCAATAATGTTTTGGTTGAAGCGGGTGCTATTTTAAATGGTGCTTTGCTGGAGGCGAATCTGGTCGATGAGTGGCTGGTTTATATGGCACCTTGTGTTTTAGGTGATAAAGGCCGTGGATTGTTTAATTTACCTGCATTGCAAAAAATGGCAGATAAAAAACAATTGAATATGCAGGCAGTCAGGCAGGTTGGTGCTGATTTAAAGCTGACGTTTACAATACAATAGAGTGAAATGTTTACAGGAATAATTTTAGCGGTAGGAAAAATTGCAGCTGTGCAAGCAAAAGGAGGCGATTTTCGTTTAAAAATTGAAACGGGAAAGCTTGCTATTGCAGATGCAGCGTTGGGAGATAGTATTGCTGTAAATGGTGTGTGTTTAACGGCTGTTGAATTGGGTACAAATTATTTTTGTGCTGATGTTTCTAATGAAACTGTTTCCAGAACCAGTTTAAAAACGGCTCAGGTCGGTGCTGCGGTTAATCTGGAATTGGCTTTAACGCCAAGCACGCGCTTAGGTGGGCATATTGTCAGTGGGCATGTTGATGGTTTAGGTGCGGTGGCAGCTATAAAGCAGGATGGGCGATCTTATCGTTATCAATTTAAAGCACCTGATAATTTAGCTAAATATATAGCCGAGAAAGGCTCTATCTGTATTAATGGTGTGAGTTTGACGGTTAATGATGTAGATGGTGCATTATTTAGTGTCAATATTGTGCCTCATACCTTAAAAGAAACAACCCTGGGTGAATTGCAGCTAGCAAACAAGGTTAATCTTGAGGTGGATTTGTTAGCCAGATACATGGAAAGATTAATGAAAGGAGAAGCTGCTGCACACACGGCAGGTAATATCACTGAAGAGTTATTGCAGAACAGTGGTTTTTTAACTAAATAAATACAACTGAATGAATACAACTGAAGAAATTATAGAGGACTTTCGCCAAGGCAAGATGGTTGTCATTATGGATGATGAAGACCGTGAAAATGAAGGTGATTTAGTGATGGCTGCGTCATTTACGCAGGCTGCCGATATTAATTTTATGGCGAAGTATGGGCGAGGTTTGATTTGCCTGACTTTAACCCGTGAACGTTGTCAGCAGCTTAGATTGCCATTAATGGTTAATGATAATAAGACGGCTCATTCAACTAATTTTACCGTTTCTATAGAGGCGGCTAAAGGGGTAACCACCGGTATTTCTGCAGCAGATAGAGCGCTTACAGTGCAGGCGGCTGTCGCCAAGGGTGCAACAGCTGATAATTTGGTGCAACCAGGGCATATTTTTCCATTGATGGCTCAGGCTGGCGGTGTGCTTAATCGTGCTGGACATACGGAAGCGGGTTGTGATTTAGCAAGACTTGCTGGTGTTGAGGCGGCGGCAGTTATTGTGGAAATTCTTAATGAAGATGGCACCATGGCAAGGCGTCCTGATTTGGAAGTGTTTGCTAAGCAGCATGATCTTAAAATTGGCACGATTGCTGACCTGATTCAATATAGAATCCAGAATGAAAATACCCTGGATCGAATTAGTGTCTGTGATTATCCGACTGATTATGGTAATTTCAAAATGTATGCTTATCAGGACAGAAATGATGATAATGTCCATTTAGCTTTGGTGATGGGTGATGTAGCCTGTGATGAGCCAGTTTTAGTCAGGGTGCATGCGCGAAATTTACTGGATGATTTGTTGGCTTCAAAGCGCTCGGTGGGGTCAATAACCATCAGTGCTGCGATGGAGAAAATTGCCACAGAAGGTCGCGGTGTTTTGGTTATTATCAGGCAGAGTGAGGATAATAAGTCTTTGGTTGAGCATATACATCAGTATCAGTTGGAAGATAATGGTGTGGTGCCGGCTGATAATGCAGATAAGCAAATGGACTGGCGCACAACAGGCACTGGAGGGCGTGTTTTAGCTGATTTAGGTGTGCGACAACTAAAGGTGATGGGGGTCGAGAAAAAATATTTTGGGCTTTCAGGGTATAACTTAGAAGTTGTAGGGCATACTGAGTAAAAAAGCGTCACTCAAATTAGCTTTGAGGCGTTAAAATGTAAAATGGACTGCGCAGGAAGTGCTGTTCATTATGAATTTGTAAAATTTAACACAGAGTAGAGAAAGAAAATGTCGACAATTAAAGTATTAGAAGGAAATTTATCTGTTCAAGGTGGTAAATTTTGTATTGTAGCTTCCCGCTTTAACAGCTTTATAGTTGAGCAGTTAGAGGGTGGTGCAATTGATGCATTGGTTCGACATGGAGCAAATAAAGAAGATATTTGTTTAGTAAAGGCACCAGGTGCTTTTGAGTTACCAATGGTTGTTCAGCGCATAGCGGCAACAAAAAAATATGATGCAATTATTGCTTTAGGTGCAGTTATTCGTGGCGGAACACCTCATTTTGAATATGTGGCAGGTGAATGTGTAAAAGGCATTGCCTCTGTATCTTTGCAATATGATGTGCCTGTTAGTTTTGGTGTATTAACAGTTGATAGTATTGAGCAAGCAATCGAGCGAGCAGGTACTAAAGCGGGTAATAAAGGGGCAGAAGCAGCAATGTCAGCAGTAGAGATGGTGAGTTTATTTAACAACCTGGAAAATTAATGAGTCAGGCAAAAACTAATGCTCGAAAGTGTGCGGTACAAGCGCTTTATCAGTGGCAAATGACTGGCGATAGCCTGGCCCGAATAGAAATGAATTTTCTGGAAGAAGAGTTGCTGAAAGGTGCGCAGAAAAAATATTTTACTGAAATTTTTTATGGTGTACCTAAGCAGTTGCATGCAATTGATGAGGCTTTGGCAGAATTTGTCGATAGACCTGTAGAAAAAATTGATCCAGTGGAAAGAGCTGTCTTAAGAATCGGCGTGTATGAGCTTATTAACCGTTTAGAAACACCTTATAAGGTGATTATTAACGAAGGGGTTAATTTGGCTAAATGTTTTGGTGCTGATGGTAGTCATAAATATGTCAATGGCATTCTGGATAAAGTCAGTCAAAAACAGCGTGCTGTAGAAATTAAAGCAAAGCAAGGAAAGAAATAATAGCCGTGGCATTATCTGAATTTGGTTTAATTCAGCGATATTTTTCTTCGCCAGCGATGATTAATCCGCTGAATAAATTGGGGGTTGGTGATGACTGTGCACTAATTAAAGTGCCAGCTGGACATGAGATGGCGATTACTGTCGATACCATGGTTGAGGGTGTGCATTTTTTTGCGGGCGCTGATCCAGGTGCGTTGGGTAAGAAATTGTTGGCGGTTAATTTAAGTGATTTGGCGGCAATGGGGGCTAAACCCGTTTCGGTCACCTTGGCGCTTACTTTGCCTGAAGTCAGTGAGGACTGGCTGAAATCCTTTTCAGCGGGTTTTTTAGAGTGCGCAGAAAAATTCTCCGTTGATTTGATTGGTGGAGATACCACCAAAGGGCCTTTAACCTTAACTGTTCAGGCTATGGGTGTGGTGCCTGAAGGTCGAGCTTTAAAGCGTTCAACGGCAAAAGTGGGTGATTTAATTTTTGTCACAGGGTCTGGTTTGGGTGAGGCTGGCTTAGGTCTGAAAATAGAACAGGGTTATCAGTCTGACTTTCCTGATCATGCATTGGCTAAGTTTCATATGCCAGAGCCAAGGGTGCAGGAAGGTTTAAAAATTAGAGAGTACGCCAGTTCATGTATCGACTTGTCAGATGGGATCGCTTCTGACTTAAAGCATATCTTAGATAAGAGTGCGGTGGGTGCTTTGTTGGACTGGGATAAGTTACCTCTGTCAAAGCAAGTTAAAGATTATATCGCTCAGACGGCTGATTGGGAGATGCCATTGTCAGCTGGCGAAGATTATGAATTGTGTTTTACGGTTAGTCCCGATAAACTTAATGCTATTAATATAGTATGTACTCAGGTTGGTGTGATTGAACAACAGCCAGGCTTGAGAATTCAGCGTTTTGATGAAGTAAATGAATTGGGAGTAAAAGGATTTGAGCATTTTTCTTAATTCTGAATACGGGAAAAATAAGTTGTCTGTTAAGCAGATACTGTCTAACCCGGTTTTGTTCCTGGCTTTTGGTTTTGGTTCTGGCTTAGCAAAGAAAATGCCTGGCACTATGGGGACTGTTGCTGCAATTCCTGTTTATTTGGCTTTTACCCCGTTCAATATTTGGATATACAGTGCTTTGACGGTTTTTGTCTGTGTTGTAGGTATCCGTATTTGTGATACTGCGGCCAAACAGTTGGGTGAGCATGACTTTGGTGGTATAGTATGGGATGAGGTTGCAGGTTATCTTGTGACTATGTGGTTTGTGCCTTTTTCATGGACTGCAGTGTTGTATGGCTTTGTGTTGTTCAGGATCTTTGATATTTTAAAGCCTTGGCCAATAAAATGGGTCGATAAAAAAGTCGAGGGTGGGTTCGGTATAATGCTGGATGATGTGCTCGCAGGTCTATTTTCAGCCGCTATATTGTTTTTTATTGTTTAGTCTATATAGCGTAGAGACCTTGCATGCAAGGTCTTTGTAATAAAAGTTTTTGTGTAAGTTGTTGATATGTTGTGTGTTTATGGTTTTATTTATTTTTTGTTAAATTAAAACTTGCCAAACAGAAAAAAACGCTTATAATGGAACAAATCAATCGCGGGGTGGAGCAGCTTGGTAGCTCGTCGGGCTCATAACCCGAAGGTCGTAGGTTCAAATCCTGCCCCCGCTACCATATTTATAAAAAGGGTTCAGCCTTAAAGGCTGAGCCCTTTTTTTTGTCTGAAATTCGGTACAAGCCCATTCCAAGGCTTTAGACATTCATCTATTCTCTTTTAGTGCCTGGCTATAATTACTTATTAAGTTCTGTCGCTGTTCGCTTAGGGCTGGGTATTGTTGAATCCTCGATCTTTATGGTGTTGTCTGCCAGTTTAGGCTTAATATTTGTAATTACTCTGCATAATTAATAGATGTAGCTTTTAAACCCTCCTCAGCAAGCATAGCTATCTACATAAGTATTGTGATAAATAAAGAGGGTCGTTATAGCGCACCTAGATTTCTAGATTCCTGGCTTCATGTGTAGCGACTTGTGTGGATGTCTATGCCCAGCAAGGGAGGGCTTCAAAGTAAGCTCCGTTAAAGCAGTGGTGGCAGAATATTGCTACATTTTTAAATTACGCTGAGTAGTTGCAATTATTGCTGTTTTTATCCGTTTTTACATCCTATGGTTGTTAAGATGGGGCTATTGGTGTTATACTTCACTGATTCGCAGATACGGACTCCCTCATTATTTGAAAGTAGCGTGTCTAAGCTGCTGGTTTGTGGTGCTGTAAAGTCTTTGCGCTTACTAAGTGAGTGCGGAGGATGTTCAGACCCAGCTGGCAGATATAGAAACCCCCTTTATGGGGGTTTCTGTTTTCTAGGCTAAAGAAAAGGTCTAGGTATAAGTATTTATTTAGGGAAGAGCCGAAGGCTCTTTTTTTTTGTTTGAAAGAAAGTGAGGCAATATGAAGCAGGCTCCGGAACATTTGGTAACTTTGATCGAACCAATTGTAGAAGGTCTTGGGTATGAGTGCGTGGGTATTGAATACAATCCTCATCCAAAGAATGGCCTGTTAAGGGTTTATATTGACACTGAAAATGGGGTGTTGCTTGAGGATTGCACAAAAGTAAGTCATCAGTTAAGTGGTGTGCTGGATGTGGAAGACCCAATTATTGACAACTATCAGTTGGAGGTTTCTTCTCCAGGCGCAGAAAGGCCTTTTTTTAAAGTATCTCAATTTGAACGGTTTGTTGGCAGCACCGTTACCATTAACGTTTTTAAACCTATTGACCAGAGAAGGAAGTTGACGGGGATAATCGAAAGAGTTGATGGAGATATTGTTGTGCTTCAGCAAGATGACTACAGTTTAGAGATCCCGTTCCAGGCTATGAGCAAAGCGCGATTGGTGCCTGATTACTTAATTAAAAAAGGAGGGCGTAATGGCAAATAAAGAAATTTTGTTAGTAGCAGATGTTTTTGCGAATGAAAAAGACATTGATAAAGACGTTGTTTATCAAGCATTGGAATTTGCATTGGCAGCTGCTGCAGTCAAACGTCATAATAATCAAATTCTAGCTCGTGTAGAAATTGATAGAGAAATAGGTGATTATACAACTTACCGTCGCTGGGAAGTTGTGGGTGAAAATAACGATATTGATGGTGATCTGGAATTTCCTGATTCACAAGCCTTATTAGAAGTCGCTCAGATGGATGATGCTGATGTTGAAATCGGTGATTTTATTGAAGAAGAAATTGAATCTGTCGCTTTTTGTCGAATTGCTGCACAAACAGCCAAGCAAGTTATTATTCAAAAGATAAGGGAAGCTGAGCGTAAGAAAATTGTTGCCGCTTATGAAGATCGAGTGGGCGAATTAGTTACAGGTGTTGTTAAGCGTTTAGAAAAAGGCAGTATCTATCTGGATTTGGGTGGAAATGTCGAAGCTTATATTCCCAAAGAAGAAATGATTCCCAGAGAATCTATCCGTATAGGCGATAGAGTCAGGGGTTATTTGAAAGAAGTGCGCTCTGAAATTAGAGGGCCGCAGTTGTTTGTTAGTCGATCTGCTCCAGAGTTACTTATTGCTCTATTTAGATTAGAGGTGCCTGAAGTGGGTGAAGGCATGATTGATGTTCTAGGTGCTGCCAGAGATCCAGGCTCAAGAGCAAAGATTGCTGTCAGAAGTAATGATCCAAGATTAGATCCTGTTGGGGCTTGTGTAGGGATGCGAGGGTCAAGAGTGCAGGCAGTTTCTAATGAGTTAGCTGGCGAACGAGTTGATATTATTCTATGGAATGATAACGAAGCTCAATTTGTCATTAATGCTATGTCACCGGCTGAAATTGATGCCATCGTAGTTGATGAAGACAAGCATAGTATGGATGTTTCTGTCGCCGCAGATAATTTGTCCCAGGCAATAGGTCGTGGTGGGCAAAATGTCCGCCTGGCTACGCAGTTAACAGGTTGGGAATTAAATGTACGTGATGCCAGTGCAGGCAGTGTTACTGGTGATAAGGAAATGGCGGCCATTAAGCAAGCATTTATCGAGCAGTTAGATGTTGATGAAGAAATTGCTGATATATTAATTGAAGTCGGTTTAACTAATGTAGAAGAAATTGCTTATATTCCAGTTGAAGAGATGCTGGAAATAGAAGGATTTGATGATGAGTTGGTTGAGGCATTAAGAAGCAGGGCTAAAGATGCTGTGTTAATTAATGCAATTGCTTCAGAAGAGGCAATCGAAACGTCAAAACCAGCAGAAGACCTTGTTGAAATGGAAGGTATGGATGATAAATTGGCGCATGAAATGGCTGCATCGGGTATCTTGACGATGGAAGATTTGGCAGATCAGGCAATTGATGATTTGTTGGGTTTTTCGGGGATTGATGAAGAACGTGCGGGAAAATTGATTATGAAAGCGCGCGAACCATGGTTTGCAGACGATCAAAGCGAAGGGTAGGTGAAAATATGAGTGATAAGACAGTAAAAGAATTGGCAGAGATGGTGAAGATACCTCTGGATCGCTTTTTGGAACAATTAAAAGAGGCGGATATTTCAGCTTCTGCTCCTGATGATTTGATCGATGAAGATGAGCGGGTTAAATTGTTAGCTCATCTGCGTAAAAGGCATGGTAAAGAAGGTGCGGAGGAAAGTTCAGCTGCACCAAAGAAAATTACATTGAAACGCCGAAAAGTTTCTGAATTAACGCAATCAACCGCTCCTGGTGTTGCAACAAAAACAGTTAATGTAGAAGTCAGAAAAAAGAAAACCTATATTAAACGTGGAGAGAGCGAAATTTCTGCTGAGCAAAAAGAGATTGAGTCTGCTAAAAAAGCGTTGGATGAGCAGAAAAAGCAAATAGCCGCTGAAGATGAAGATCGTAAAAAGCATGAGGCAAGTATTCAAGCTGTTTTGGATCAGAAAAAAACTAAAGAGACTGCTGAATTAGCTGAAAAACAAGCTGCTGAAGTGAAAACTCAAGCAGTTGAGCCTCAAAAACAAGCTACTGAAGTAAAAGCTCAAACAATTGAGCCTAAAAAACAAGTCGCAGCAGAAAGTAAAGAAGAGCCTGTAGCTGTAGAAAAAGTGACAGCAGCTGTTGCTGAAGTGCCTGTAAAAGCAGAGGAAAAGCCAGCTGATGTAGTTGAAAAAGCTACAGAACCAGCAGAACCTGCAGCGCCTGTACTTTCAGAAGAAGAACAGACTGCAAAGCGTCTGGAAGCAGAGAAAAAAGCAAGACTTGAAGCCTCTATAGAAAGAAATGCAGCAAAAGTAAGGAAGCAGGCTGAAGCGAAAAAGCAGCAAACGCTGCATAAGAAAAAACAAGCGAGTTCGCCTGGTGCTAACAGAGGGGCAACTGCAACTGTAGCTAGAGCTCCAGCAGGACCCGCAGCGAAAAGAGGATTGGCTCCCGGTCGTGGGCAAGCAATGCCCGCTGGTACAGGTAGAAGGCAAAAAGGTAAAAAGGGTAAGCAGAAACGAATTCGGATGGCGGCAGAATCGGATGCTAAGCATCAGTTTGCAATGCCAGTTGAAGCCATAATCAGGGATGTAACTATACCTGAAATGGTGATGGTTTCTGATTTGGCTCAGAAGATGAGTGTCAAAGTTGGTGAAGTTATCAAGCAGTTAATGAAGCTGGGGATTATGGCAACGATTAATCAGACGATTGATCAAGATACTGCTGTTATTCTGGTTGAAGAAATGGGTCATAAACCTGTTTTACAAAGCGAGGATGACCTAGAAAAAGAAATGATGGCTGATGTGGTTGATCAGAAAGAATCTGATAGCCGTGAAACTTCACCAAGAGCGCCTATTGTGACTATTATGGGTCATGTTGATCACGGTAAAACTTCATTGCTAGATTATATTCGTGAGACACGCGTTGCTTCAGGCGAGGCGGGTGGAATTACTCAGCATATTGGTGCTTACCAGGTTAAAACTGATCATGGTAGTGTGACTTTTCTTGATACACCAGGACATGCTGCGTTTACAGCGATGCGTGCGCGTGGTGCGGAAGTAACTGATGTTGTTATTGTGGTGGTTGCTGCCGATGATGGGGTCATGCCGCAAACGAAAGAAGCGGTTGAGCATGCTAAAGCAGCGGGTGTGCCTTTAATTGTTGCAATCAATAAAATGGATAAGCCTGATGCTAATCCAGATAAAGTGATGCAAGAAATGGCTACACTTGAGATTGTTCCTGAAGAGTGGGGCGGTGAAACACAATTCCTGAAAGTTTCGGCTAAGACTGGAGAAGGGATTGATGAATTAATTGAAGCGCTTATTTTACAAACTGAAATTCTGGAATTAAAAGCACCTGTTGAAGGCGCTGCTTCTGGGTTCGTAATTGAATCAAGGCTGGATAGAGGGCGTGGTGCAGTTGCCACTATCTTAGTGCAGAAAGGTACGCTGAAAAAAGGTCAAATAGTTATCTGTGGACATGAGTATGGTCGAATTAGGGCTATGTTTGATGAAAATGGTCAGGCAATTACGGAAGCGGGGCCATCGGCACCGGTAGAAATTCTTGGCTTATCAGGTACTCCTGAAGCAGGGGATGAATTTACTTTTGCACAAAATGAGAAAGCAGCTAAGGAATTGGCTGAGCATAGAGAAGATAGAAAGAAATCAACTAAACATGCTGCTCAGCAAGCCTCTAAACTGGATGAAGTGTTCTCTAAAATGGCGGCGGGTGATACATCAACTCTGAATGTCGTGATTAAAACAGATGTGCAAGGTAGTTTAGAAGCATTACGCGAATCATTGGTTAGTTTATCTAATGATGAGGTGTCTGTTAAATGTGTCTATGGTGGTGTAGGTGGTATTAATGAAGGCGATGCAAACTTGGCATTGGCTTCAGGTGCAATCTTAATAGGCTTTAATGTTCGAGCTGATGCGACAGCACGTAAATTAATTCAGGAAAAAGAAATTGATTTACATTATTACAGCATTATTTATGAGGCTATAGACGAAGTTAAGCGTGCGATAAGTGGCATGCTGGCTCCTGAGATACAAGAGAACATTGTCGGTCTTGCTGAAGTGCGTGATGTGTTTAAGTCACCAAAACTTGGCGCCATTGCAGGTTGTATGGTTATTGATGGGTTCGTTAAGAGAAATCTGCCTATTAGGGTTCTACGAGACAATATCGTGATCTATGAAGGTCAGCTTGAATCATTACGCCGATTTAAAGATGATGCCAATGAAGTCAAAATGGGCATGGAATGTGGTATCGGTGTGAAAAACTACAATGATGTCAAAAATGGTGATCAGATCGAAGTATTTGAGCGCATAGAAGTGAAACGGGAGCTATAAGCTGTGGCTAAAGAGTATGGTCGTAGCGAGCGAGTTTCTTCCCAGATGCAAAAGGAACTTGCCTATGTATTGCAGCGTGATATGGATGATTCTCGTTTAGGTTTTGTTACTGTGAACGAAGTGGTTGTCTCTAAAGACCTAGCGGTCGCTAAGATATACATCACTGTTTTAAACGGTGATGACCAGGCAAAGGCAGAAAATGTGAAGGTGCTTAATGAGCTTGCACCTGTTATTCGTCATCAGGTGGCAAAAAGAATGCGATTAAGACATATCTCTGATTTTAGGTTTTATTACGATAATTCCTTTGATACAGGTATGCGCGTTGCTGAATTGCTTTCTGAAGATGAGAGTAATAATCAGGAGTGATGCTTGAGTAAGCGCAAGTCAGGTCGTAATGTTAATGGAATTATTCTGTTGGACAAGCGACTAGGTGTTTCATCAAACAAAGCTTTGCAGGAAGTCAGGCGCTTGTTTAATGCCAATAAGGCAGGTCATACAGGTAGTCTGGATCCCTTAGCGACAGGTTTGTTGCCTTTGTGTTTTGGTGAGGCAACTAAGGTTTCGGCAATGATGCTGGATGATAATAAGCGTTATCAGGCTGTTGTTAAGCTAGGGGTGATGACGGATACGGGTGATGCTGAAGGCGAGATTATTGAGCAGAAGCCAGTCCCCGAATTATCACAACAAATGATTGAGGACTGTCTTAATGACTTTGTTGGCGAAATTGATCAAGTTCCGCCTATGTATTCAGCCTTAAAGCATAAGGGCAGAAAACTGTATGAGCTGGCCAGGGAAGGTAAAACGGTTGAGCGTAAAGCGCGTAGAATTAATATCTTTGAATTAAAGCTACTGGATTCAACGGCAGACACGCTAACACTGGATGTTTTTTGTTCGAAAGGCACTTATATCCGTTCCCTGGCTGAAGACATTGGTCACAAGCTGGGCTGTGGAGGGACGATTACAGCGTTAAGGCGTACGCAGTCTGGGCAATTTAAAATTGAAGATGCACTGACTATCGAGCAATGCCAAGCTCTGACGCTTGAGCAGCTCACTGCTGGTTTACTGCCGGTAGATAAACCGCTGAGTGATGTGCCTATTCTTGAGCTTTCGGTGCAACAGGCCATTTTAATTCGTCATGGTCAGCAAATAGAGCATCAAACTCAGGCAATTCAAGGGCTGGTTAGAATGTATAGCGAACAGGTCTTTTTAGGCTTGGGGGAATTGCTATTGAATGGTAAACTAGTGCCGAAGAAAATTTTTAACTTAAGCGCTGAAGCCGCTTAAGAAAATAGAAACAAAGCACCGGGCTTTTTTCTATCAATACATCTGTTTCTACACCCTATACGTGGAGACAATGTCGTTAACAAAATCACTATAAAACAGTGGTTTATATTTAAAATTAATCTATAGGGATTAAAATGCCATTTACAGCAGAACAAAAAAAAGCAGTTGTTGAAGAGTACCGTTTATCAGAAACTGATACTGGCTCACCTGAAGTTCAAGTAGCTTTATTAACAGCGCATATTACTCATTTAACACCACACTTTGCGTCACATAAAAAAGATAACCACTCTCGTCGTGGATTGTTGCGCATGGTAAATCAACGTCGTAAGTTGTTGGATTATTTGAAGAAAAAAGACGTGACTCGTTACCGTTCATTAATTGAGCGTTTAGGTCTACGTAAGTAAGAATAATAAAAACGGTGCTTAATCTGCAAAGGTTAAGCGCCGTTTTTGTTTGTAACATGATTTTGTAAAGTGAAGACTATAAAAGCTCTTCATATTAATAACCTTTAATTAAGGATCTTAATTTTGACTCCTATCAGGAAAGA
>ENA-ORXI01001016-ORXI01001016.1-sediment-metagenome-genome-assembly--contig:-NODE-1016-length-22634-cov-11.464778_pt1 | contig 22634 bp, 22 predicted proteins | sample MGYA00237861_ERZ511468 | MGnify/ENA primary metagenome ERZ511468 (study PRJEB26299, sample SAMN06266213) | sediment metagenome | isolation source: Hudson Canyon methane seep mesocosm | place...
GCTTCTCGACGTGCTAATAAGTATTTTTGCTCAGCACTATCAGCATCAAATGTAAGGTAAGGAATATCTTCAATATCGTCATCAGAAACAGGAAGATTAAAACGATCACGGAACACTTTCATTTGTTCCACACCTAAGCTCTTTTGAGAATGCGTCGTGTTTTGTGCTTCACCTGCATCCCCCATACCGTAACCTTTCACTGTTTTAGCTAAGATTACTGTAGGTTGACCAATATGATCTGTTGCTTGTTTGTAAGCTGCATAAACTTTACGTGGATCATGACCACCACGGCTCAATTTCCAAATATCTTCATCTGTCATATCTGAAACCATTTCTAATAGCTCAGGGTATTTACCAAAGAAATGTTCTCGTACAAACGCACCATCTTTTGATTTGTAGTTTTGGAACTCGCCATCAACGACTTCTTCCATACGTTTAAGTAATAAGCCATTTTTATCTTTAGCAAGTAATTGATCCCACTCACTACCCCAAATAACTTTGATGACATTCCAACCAGCACCACGGAAAATTGCTTCAAGCTCTTGGATGATCTTGCCATTACCTCGAACTGGGCCATCTAAACGCTGTAAATTACAGTTAATAACAAAGTTAAGGTTATCTAATTTTTCACGGCCAGCTAATGTAATTGCACCTAAAGATTCGGGCTCATCCATCTCGCCATCACCTAAATAGGCCCAAACATTACGCCCTGCTGTTTCTTTGATTTCACGATGTTCCATATACTTCATGAATCGTGCTTGATAAATCGCAAGAATAGGACCTAAACCCATAGATACCGTTGGGAACTGCCAGTAGTCAGGCATTAACCAAGGATGAGGGTAAGATGATAGACCTTTGCCATCAGCTTCAAAACGGAAATTGTTTAATTGTTCTTCAGTTAAACGACCTTCAAGGAATGAACGGGCGTAGATACCTGGAGCAATATGTCCTTGGAAAAAGACCAAGTCAGCACCATTGCCATGGTTCTCACCTTTAAAGAAATGATTAAAACCAACATCGTACATTGTTGCAGATGAGGCAAAGCTCGCAATATGTCCGCCAACAGCACCTGGTTTTAAGTTTGCTTTATTAACCATCGCCATTGCATTCCAGCGAATGTATGATCGAATTTTATGCTCAATATCTTGATCACCAGTAATGCGTTCTTGCTGATCAACTGGGATTGTATTCACATATGCTGTATTTGAGCTGTATGGGAGATTAACACCACTACGTCGAGCCATATCAATCAATTTTTCTAGAACATGGTGCGCTTTCTTACCACCTTCTACTTCAATCATGGACTCTAAAGCATCCAACCATTCTTGAGTTTCTTGTGGATCGTTATCAACAAAATCAGTCATAAATACCTTCATAAATCTTAACGTCATAAATAGCGGGCTATTGTAACAGTTTTTGACTTATTTCAGCTACGATTTCCTGATAGATACCCAACCTCCTTGAAGATACATGATTCAGCAAAAGGAGAAGCCATATTATTCTAGGCATAAATCTGCCAAATTAGTCATTCTCGGCAACTGCTCCTGCGTTGCTCTGAAACCTGCATATTCAAGGAGATTGGGTATATATGTTGCTCAACTTAGACTGACAGCCATCATACTGTTCTTTTTATAATGGCGGTACAATCGCATGGCAAACAATACAACTAGTAAACCGATGTAAAACAAGGGTTCAGTTTTGTCTTGTTTTACCAACATATAAAAATGTATTGAACTCGCTATGGCAATGAAATAGGTTAAACGGTGAAGTTTTTTCCATGCTTTCCCACCTAAACGTTTTACCATTCGATTATTTGAGGTAATCACTAAAGGTATTAATGCTGAAAAGGTGAAAAAACCAATCGTTATAAATGGTCGTTTAATAATATCTTTAATAATTTCATTGATATCAAAAAACTGATCGAGCCATAAATAAAGCAGCATATGCAGTGAGGCATAAAAGAACACATAAAGCCCTAACATTCGACGTAATGTTATTAGTTTATTCCAGCCCGTTAACCAGCGTAATGGTGTAATTAATAAGGTTAACCATAAAAAGCGTAAAGCCCACAACCCTGTTTCACGTGTTACTGCTTCAATTGGATTGGCTCCTAACTGGTTTGTTAGTAATGCGTATACCAACCAGATGGCTGGAAGTAGGCTTACTACAAATAGAATTATTTTAGTTTTAGACATATAGCCAGTTGAAATTAATCTGTAGAAAATAATATCATTTTACAAAAGTCTGTCATTGATCCTTCGGTTACTTCGTTTCCGCAAAAGCGGGAATCCAACGATTGTAGCTAGTTCTACGGTCCATGGATCCCCGCATACGCGAGGATGACGAAGAGTTCTTTCCTGAATTTGATTCATTCTGGTATTACAGTAAAATTTAGTAATTTTTAGTTAAATCCATGCCGGTATACAGATCGGCAACTTGCTCACCATAGCCATTAAACATGTCTGTTTTACGCTTGAGAAACTCGCCAATGCGACGTTCACGACTTTGGCTCCAACGTGGATGGTCCACATCCGGATTCACATTCGAATAAAAGCCGTATTCTCTTGGCCCCGCTTTCATCCATGCTGAATTGGGCATCTCCTCAACAAAGCGAATATTAACAATGGATTTGATACTTTTAAAGCCATATTTCCATGGTACAACAAGACGAATAGGCGCCCCATTCTGCCCTAATAACTCCTGACCATATAAACCCACTGACAATAATGTAAGTGGGTTCATTGCTTCATCAATTCGTAGGCCTTCAGTATAAGGCCAGTCTAAAACTTTTCGACTTTGGCCCGGCATTTGTTCTGGGTCATAGAGTGTTGTGAATTCAACATATTTTGCTCGGGAGTTTGGTTGGGCACGTTTGATTAAATCAGCCAAAGGAAAACCCACCCATGGGATCACCATTGACCAGCCTTCTACACATCGAAAACGATAGATACGTTCTTCCAGAGTAAAAGGTCGAATTAGATCATCGTAGTCATATTCACCCGGCTTATCGCACTCCCCTTCTATCGTTACCCGCCAAGGTTTAGATTTATCAGGAAAATTGGTAGCCAAAATTGCTGGTGAAGCCTTATCTGTACCAAACTCATAAAAGTTGTTGTAGCTTGTTACCGAGTCATACGTTGTTAACTTATCATCAGTTGAGAAAGGGCTTTGTTTTAAATCAACAAATGTTGGTTCAGGTATCACATCGGCACTAGCCATTGATAGTGGCAATAAACTTGCTGTTGCCACTGTAGCTGAGCCATTAAGAAATTGTCTGCGATTAAGATATACCTGATGATCGGTTATCTCACTTGCTGGCAATTCGCCTAATCTTTTTTTACCAATAAACATGATTATTTCCTCCTGAACCTTATTACTTCAATAATCTTCCGATATTTAGCAATTAGAAAATTTCTTAGCAATCCAATAATCCGCACTAACAAACTTGCCTGCACCAATGAAAAATAATGCTAACAACATGATGAAATAAGTAGTCGCAAACTCAATACCATTGTTCAAGATAACAAAACCGCCATTTTGAGTTAACCAATCGTAATTACCATGTTCTTGCAAAAGTGAACGTGCCGCTTCAAGCTGTGCACTTGGTTCAGCAATGGCTAACCAACCATTATCAACATGAACGGTTAATGCAGCTACAAGCATTGTTATCATTAAAGGAATCGAAACCCAGCGAACAGCTAAACCTAAGATGAGTAAGATTGCTCCAAAGTATTCAGCGCCCCAAGCCATATAGCCCATCAGTTCAGGAAATGGCAAACCTAATCCCCAATCAGGATTTCCGAACCAATCAATCGTACCTTGCAAAGAACTATTACTATCAAAAGGATTCCATTTATTATTAGCCGCCATCCAAAATACGGGGGCTAAATAAAAGCGTAATGCTAACGGTGCTAGAAAATCTAATGCTCGGGTTTTATTCAATAGCCTTTGAAAAGTATTGGCAATATTACATATAAACATGTTGTTCTCCTGATGTGGATACTTGTACTAATTGCACGCTAAGCAGCAGACAATTACTACAAGTTACCGGTATGAAAAGGGGCCCCAAAGAGCCCCTCCAAATAACCTGTAGTTCTATCTAAGCAGTGCTTTATTTATTAGCACCACATTTAGCTTCGCCACATTTACCTTCTTTCATCTTTTCAGCTTTTTTGTCAGCGCCACATTTAGCTTCGCCACACTTGCCTTCACCCATTTTCTTGGCTTCGTCTTTCATGTTGCCGCCGCATTTAGCTTCACCACATTTACCTTCACCCATTTTTTTGGCTTCATCTTTCATGTTGCCGCCACATTTAGCTTCGCCACATTTACCTTCTTTCATTTTTTCGGCTTTATCTTTCATTTCGCCACCACATTTTGCTTCATGATCGCCTTTCATTTCGCCGCCACATTTTCCTTCTGCAACTTGCATATAACCACTAGTCAATTCAGTAGATGCAAAAGGGTTAGCAGTGTCTGCACTTGCTAGAGTTGGAGATAAAGCAAGACCTGCAGTCATTGCTACAGATGCAGCTAATGCAATTGTTGTTTTCTTAGTAGTGATAGACATAATAATTTCCTATAGTTAAAAATGTTGTGTTAAGTTAGACAACCGGTCGTTCATGACCAAGCTTGCTAACATAGACTGTCATTGATCCATTTTGTTACAAACATTATGAAAAAAAATTCTAAATCTCAATTTGAAGATGAACAAGCTTTAATCAAAAAGCTGATCGAGGGCGACCAAGCTGCCTTTGAATACATTGTCTCCGAATACCATAACATTATGTTGTCTATTGCTCGAGCGATTGTCGGTGAGGCTTTTGCTGATGAGGTTGTACAAGAAGCTTGGATATCATCGATAAAAGCTTTACCCAAATTTGAAGGTCGTTCTAAGTTAAAAACATGGCTGCTACACATTGTCAGCAATGGTGCAAAAAGTCGGGTTCGAAGAGAAAACAGAATGGTTTCTTTAGATGATGGCTGGGAATCTGTCTCTTCTGATAAATTTGATCAAACAGGCCACAGGCTTGATAACGTATATCCTTGGGAAGAGGCAACACCGGAAGCATTAGTCGCCAATGAACAACTACAAGCTATTATAGAAGAAACATTCCAACAACTACCCGCGTTACAACGTGCTGCCTTAACCATGTATGACATGGAAGGCATCAAAATGGATGAGATTTGTAACATTCTTGATGTATCTGCGTCTAATGTACGTGTGCTGTTACATAGAGCTAGAACAACATTGCATCATAGTATCGACAAATATCAGGATAATAAGTGAATGTATCAATGTAAAGACATTGCTGAAGAAGTGAACAACTATATCGAAGGCGACTTGCCTTTAAGTAAACGTATAGGCCTGTTTTTCCATTTTCTCATTTGTAGCTGTTGCCGAAATTACTTACAGCAGATCCGCTCTACAATCTCAATTGTGACTGAATCTCAACCCAAAGAAAAAGATGGTACAGATCTTAAAAACCTAGCTAAACAGTTACAAGAGATGTGTAATGAACACGAGCATGAACACTAGCGCTTAGGACCTATTTGGTATTTATCCTTCCACTCTGAGTAAGGCATTCCATAAACATGTTCGCGTGCTTGATCATAGTCAACGCCTAGGCCTTTCTCATCTGCTGCAGCCATATACCATTTAGCCAAACAGTTACGGCAAAAGCCACCTAGTTCCATTAAATCAATATTTTGTACATCTGTACGCTCACGCAGATGAGCCGTTAAACGACGAAATGCTGCTGCTTCTAATTCAGTTTGTGTTTGTTGATCCATTTTTAAATCTCTTCGTATAAAAAACATCGTACTTCATGTGAAGTCGATAATTGTGTCTGTTCGGGATATGTTTCCAAGCATTTTTCCATAGCTTGTGGGCATCGTTGGTGAAAGTGACAGCCTTTAGGTGGGTTTGCCGGTGACGGTAGCTCGCCTTCTAAACGAATTACTTCATTTTGTGACTTTAAGTCTATTTCTGGTACGGCTGCCAATAATGCTTGAGTATATGGATGCTTCGGTGAATTTAATACTTCATCTCTATCACCTTGCTCAACAATTCGACCTAAATACATTACGGCAACACGGTGTGCTAAGTAATTTACAACGGCAATATTATGGGTGATGAATAAATACGACAAGCCAAACTCATGCTGTATTTCACGTAATAAATTAAGTATTTGAGCTTGCACAGAAACGTCTAACGCACTGGTAGGTTCATCACAGATAATTACATCTGGTTCAGCAGCCAGTGCACGAGCAATACAGATCCTTTGCCTCTGTCCACCCGAGAATTCATGCGGGTAACGATGTTTAATCTCCACTCGTAACCCTACACGCTGTAATAATTCATCAATGCGTTTGTCTTTTGCTCGATTATCATTAGCAAATTTTTTCTTAGATAAACCTTCCTCGATGATCTGAGTCACTGTCATTCTTGGATTCATTGAAGAATAAGGGTCTTGAAAGACAATTTGTAATGATGAACGATGCTGTTTTAAAGCTCTTTCTGATAAACCGTTTAATTGGTGGCCCTGAAAGCTTACTTCACCATCAGTAACGGGAACAAGCTGTAATATCCCCTTACCAACTGTTGTTTTACCACAACCAGACTCACCAACCAATGCGACTGTTTCAGCTTGTTTGAGAGATAAACTCACGCCATCTACTGCACGAACCTGCCCCACTACTCGTTGCAATAAACCTTTTCGAATTGAAAAGTGAACCTTTAAATCTCGAACATCTAATAGATTTCTATCTGCCGGAACAACTTCAGACAAGGGAGATGAATGGTGTATTGGTGCTGTCATTGTACGCTCTACATCAATATCCTCTGCAAACAAGTGACATCGCACACTATGTTCATTTTCTTCATGCCAAGTAGGCAAGGTTGTACTACATAAATCCCAAGCATGATCACAGCGTTCAACAAAACGACAGCCCTCAAACTCTTGAGTCAATATTGGAACATTACCTTTAATAACGGTTAATCGCTGCTCACGCTTTTGTTCTGATGGTAGTGCTTGAAATAATTTATCAGTATAAGGATGTTGATGTTGCTGAAAAAACTGTTGCCCACTTGCTGTTTCAACAATTTGACCAGCATACATCACCGCAACATGATCTGCCATTTGTGCCACTACAGCAAGATCATGACTAATCAATAAAATAGCCATCCCCGTATCGTATTGGATCTTTTTTAATAAATCTAAAATTTGTGCCTGAATAGTGACATCTAAAGCAGTTGTTGGCTCATCAGCTATTAATAGTTCAGGTTCTCCTGCCAAAGCCATGGCAATCATGACACGTTGCTTCATTCCACCTGAAAGCTGATGGGGATATTCTTTTATACGTTGGGTAGGATCAGGGATGCCTACAGATTCTAGTAACTCAATAACACGTTGATAAGTTGATTTTTTATCTAGTTCAAAATGTAAACTCAAGCTTTCACTTATCTGCTCACCAACAGACAAAACTGGATTCAATGAACTTTGTGGCTCTTGAAAGATCATCGCAATACGTCGACCACGAACACCCTGCATTTCTACTTCTGACAAAGCTAATAGGTCTTGTCCTGCAAGCTTAACTTGTCCAGCAACAATTCGACTTACCGGCTGTGGATTAAGTCCCAATAGAGATAAGGCTGTCATCGACTTTCCACAACCTGACTCACCTAAAAGAGCAAAGGTTTCACCCCGTTGAATTGTAAAATCAACACCATCAACAGCTCTTAGTGGCTTTGCTGATTTCCCTAGCCAGGTTTTTAAGCCTGAGACTTCAAGTAAAGCTGAACTCATATTGAAGCCTGCATTCGAGGATCAAAAGCATCACGTACTACATCAGCAAATAGGTTTGCTGCTAATACTAGTGTAAACATTGACACAAATGCAGCCGTCAATGACCACCAAACAACGGGATCTCTTGCCATCTCTAGTCGAGCACTATTAATCATATTGCCCCAACTAATCATGGAAGGATCAACTCCAACACCAACATATGACAACACTGCTTCAGCCAATACCAAACCACTAAAGTCGAGCACTATTGCAATCATCACTATATGCATTAAATTTGGCAGGATATGACGATGAAGTATTGTTAAGCCGCCGGCACCCAAAGCTCGTGCTGCTAAAACGTATTCTGCCTCACGTAACTTTAATGTTTCACCACGTAAGATCCGACACAAACCAGTCCAACTTGTTAAACCCAGAATTATGCACAAGAATAACAATCGCATATCTGCTCGTTCAGCAATAGTGGCAAAACTATCTGGATTATTGTTCATATAGACTTGTAACATCAACACTGCGGCAGCAATCAATAAAACACCTGGTATTGAGTTTAAAGTGGTATAGATATATTGAATCAGGTCATCAATCCAGCCTTTAAAGTAGCCTGCAGCAATTCCCATAAACAGTGCAAATGGCAACATCACTAAAGTTGTTAATGTGCCGATAACTAAGCCTGTCCGAACACTTTTAAAGGCTTGATATAAAACATCTTGACCGACTTTATCTGTGCCAAGAACATGATAATTAGCACTTAATGCCATCAGGTTAAAAGAAAACAATAGTATCGTTAACAACATAAATAATGCCGTTTTAATCGGATATTTTGATTGCCCTCCCAACAGTTCTTTGAGGGAGTTTTTCAATGTCAGCCACTGCTTTCTAGCCTGGGTTAATATAAGAGCTATTAATATTACAAACCATATTGAAACAGCTATCAAAGAACTTTTCAGTACTGTACGGAGAATATCGGCTTGTTTATCTTGTTCACTTTTTAAGTGAGAGCCTGCATAAAGTAATTTGGCATAATCAAAATTGACTTTTCCCGACTCAGATTGCAGCATCTCTCGAACAAATAAACGTGTTGCAAAAGGTGAAGAATATGTTTTTTCAAGCTGTTGTCGTAAAGGCATTAAAGTTAAATCAAGCACGGTAATGACTTCGGTTGAATAGTGCTGTGGACCACCATCTGTATCTGTTGGAAGTGCTAGACGAAAATGTACAGAATCCATTACACCTATAACGACATAACAAACTAAAATCATTATTGAAATAACACCACGCTTTTTCTGAAATACAAATTTCCATGGTGCGATTAAATGTGGACGACTACGAATGTAGAATACGGAGACAATAACTACAGAAAGTAGCAAATAGATTAGAATGTCAGTCCATAATAATACAGGCAGAAATGGCATAATTAAATCTAGTTCGTCAGCCTAGATGTATCGATCTTTAATTCTTTGGGTAGTGAAAACTCAACCGTTTCACGTTGACCTTGATCTTCACCTGCTTGTGAAACACCTAAAGACTTTAATCGTTTAACTACATTTTGTACTAAAATCTCCGGGGCTGACGCACCTGCTGTTAGACCGATAACTTCCATGCCCTTTAGCCAATTAGGATCAATATCATCAGCGTCATCGATTAAATATGAAGGTGTATCTAGTTTATTAGAAAGCTCTCGTAAGCGATTGGAATTAGAGCTGTTTTTAGATCCAACAACCAATACTAAATCACATTGGCTTGCTAAGTTTTTGACAGCATCCTGACGATTTTGAGTGGCGTAACAAATATCATCTTTACGCGGCCCATCAATCTTTGGAAAGTGCTTTCTTAAAGCATCAATAACAATAGAAGCATCATCAACAGATAAAGTTGTTTGAGTTACAAAGGCAAGCTCATCAGGGTTTTTTACTTTTAGCGTTGCAACATCTTCAGGTGTTTCTACCAGATACATTCCACCATTTTCAGAAGTATATTGCCCCATCGTACCTTCAACTTCAGGATGTCCGGCATGACCAATCAATACACATTCTCGGCCTTGTTTTTCATAGCGTGCCACTTCCATATGTACTTTGGTTACTAATGGACAAGTTGCATCAAATACTTTTAAGCCACGTTGCTTACCTTCTGCTTGCACCTTTTTAGATACACCATGGGCACTAAAGATAAGGGTGCTATCATCAGGTACATCAGCTAGTTCTTCGATAAAAATTGCACCTTTTTCACGCAAACCATCAACGACATAACGATTATGAACCACCTCATGGCGAACATAAATTGGTGAACCAAATAATTCTAATGCCCGCTCAACAATTTCAATAGCACGATCGACACCGGCACAAAACCCTCGAGGGTTAGCTAGAACTAACTTCATTACAATACAGCCTTAGGATAAGAGCCTAATACACGGCACATCGATGACTCTTGTTCTAATAGTGTTAATGCATCAGCAACGGCTTTATCCTGACAATGTCCTTCAATATCAATGAAGAATACATATTCCCAAACCCCTTTACGTGAAGGTCGGGATTCAATACGCATCATACTAATACCACTATCAGACAAGGGTTTGAGCAATGTTTGCAAGGCACCTGGTTTGTTTTTTGTCGACACTAACAAGGCCGTTTTATCTTGACCAGACGGCCCTACATCTTGTGAGCCAATAACAAGAAAACGTGTTGTATTATCAGCTTCATCTTCTATATTACTTGCTAAGACTGATAGATCATATATTTCAGCCGCACGATTTGCAGCAATGGCAGCTGCAGTTGGCTCTGAACTGACCTTTTTAGCAGCTTCAGAGTTACTATTCACAGAGATTAATTCACAATTTGGCAAATATTCACTTAACCAATTTTTACATTGTGCCAATGCTTGAGGGTGAGCATATACAGTTGTAATCTCACTCAGCTTAGTCGACTTACTCAATAGATAATGATGGATACGAAGTGATACTTCACCATTTATTTTTAACGGTGTATTAATGAATCGATCCAAAGTATGTGAAACCATACCTTCTGTTGAATTCTCAACAGGAACTACGCCATAACTTGCATTACCAGTTTCAACAGCATGGAAAACATCTGCAATGGTAGTCATTGATTGAAGCTGAACCGAACCGCCAAATTGTTTCACGGCTGCAGCTTGAGTAAATGATCCTTCAGGTCCCAAATATGCAACTTGCAATGGTTTTTCTGCTGCGAGGCAGGCAGACATTATTTCACGAAATAGACGTGCCATTTCTTTATCATCTAATGGCCCTTCATTTCGCTCTATTACTTGACGTAAAACCATCGCCTCGCGTTCAGGACGATAAAAATCACTCACTTGCTCGCCATTAGCTATTTTGATTCGAGCCACTTCTTCAGCCATTGCCGTACGTTCATTTAGCAAATGCTGAAGCTGTTTATCTGTTTCATCAATTTTAGTTCGAATGGCGTGTAAAGCGTCTTTTTCACTCATCGTCATTAACCGTGTTTGTTTTCAAATTCAGACATAAAAGATATTAAAGCGTCGACCCCTGCTTCAGGCATAGCATTATAAATACTTGCCCGCATACCTCCTACAGTTTTATGGCCTTTTAATGTTAACAATCCTGCTGCTTTTGCTTGCGCTAAAAACTGACCATCTAGATTAGCATCTGTCAGAGTAAAGGGTACATTCATCCAAGAGCGGTAACGTTCATCCACTGGGTTCTGATAAAAGTTACTTTCATCGATAGCTTTATAGAGTTTTTCTTGTTTACGTTGATTGCTTTCAGCTATCGCTTTTAAGCCGCCCAACTGTTTTAACCAATCAAATACTAAACCTGCTAAATACCAGCTATAAGTAGCCGGCGTATTATACATTGAGCCATTTTCATCATGAATCTGATAATCAAACATTGTTGGTGTATTGTCTACGGTATGACCTAATAAATCGCGTCTAACAATTACAATACACAAACCTGCTGGACCTATATTTTTCTGGGCCCCAGCATAAATCAAAGCAAAACGACTCACATCAATTGGGCGAGATAAGATTGTTGATGATAGATCTGCAACGAGTGGAATATCTCCCGTATCCGGAATATCATCAAACTCAAGACCATGAATCGTTTCATTAACAGTGTAATGAACATAAGCAGCATCAGCAGAAAATTGCCAAGTAGATTGTTCTGCAATGGTTGTACAGTTATTATCACTTGAGTCAGTAACAATATTCACATCACAGTATTTCTTAGCTTCAGAAATCGCTTTCTTAGACCAGGCACCCGTATTGAAATAATCAGCTTTAGTTTTGCCACGCAATAAATTCATTGGAATCATTGAAAACTGACTTGATGCACCGCCTTGTAAAAACAACACTGCATAATCATCAGGAATAGCCATTAGTTCACGCAAATCAGCTTCTGCCTGTTGCGCAATCGATGTGTATTCTGGCCCTCGATGACTCATTTCCATCACCGACATACCACTATCATGCCAGTCCAACATTTCTTGCTGGGCTTTTTCCATTACTGCAGCCGGTAACATTGCCGGCCCAGCACTAAAATTATATGGTTTCAATAGCTTATTCTTCTGTTGTTACTTCTGTGTCATCACCCTCAGAGTCGAGATCAGAATCATCATCTTCTTCTAATACACGCTCCAAACCAACTAATTTTTCTTTCTTAGTTAGATTAATTAGTTTTACACCTTGTGTATTACGACCAACAATCGACACATCTTTTACTGGTGTGCGAACTAAAGTACCACCATCAGTAATGAGCATGATTTGATGTTCTTCACGAACTTGAACTGCACCAACAACACACCCATTACGTTCAGATGTTTGGATAGAAATGATACCGCTACCACCTCGACCTTGAACTCGGTATTGTTCTAGATCAGTACGTTTACCAAAGCCAAATTCAGTAGCCGTTAGAATCGCACCATCTTCAGGATTGGCAATAATCATTGAGATGATATCAACACCTTCAGGTAAGCGCATTCCACGTACACCACGAGACACTCGTCCCATAGAACGAACATCTGTTTCAGGGAAGCGGATAACTTTACCGTTCGAGCTAAATAACATAATGTCAGATTGACCATCAGTTAGTGCAACACTGATAAGTTGATCATCCTCTTTTAAATCAACGGCAATAATACCGTTAGCACGTGGACGAGAATAGGCTTCTAGAGGTGTTTTCTTAACTGTTCCTGATGCCGTCACCATAAAGATATAGTTATCTGCATCAAATTCACGAACAGCCAAAATAGCGTTAATTGTTTCGCCTTCTTCTAGCGGCAAGATATTAACAATTGGTTTACCTCGAGCTGCACGACCACCTTGCGGTAATTCATACACTTTTTTCCAGTAAACTTTACCCGTACTTGAGAAGCACAATAAAGTATCGTGTGTATTAGCAATAAATAAATGTTCAATGAAGTCTTCATCTTTCATTGACGTTGCTGATTTACCTTTACCACCGCGACGTTGAGCTTGATAAGTATCTAGTTGTTGCGTTTTGGCGTAGCCAGCATGAGATAAAGTAACCACCATTTCTTCTTCAGTGATCAAATCTTCTAGTGTTAAATCAAGATGGGCATCTAGAATTTCTGTGCGACGTTCATCACCGTATTCTTCTTTTATTTTAACTAATTCAGCACGAATCACTGCCATCAAATTATCAGGATCACTCAAAATAGCGAGTAACTTAGCAATTTCTTCTAATACTTCTCTATATTCATCTAAGATCTTGTCTTGCTCAAGCCCAGTTAAACGATGTAATCGCATATCTAAAATAGCTTGTGCTTGAATAGGTGATAAATTGTAAGCACCGTCAATCAAGCCAAGTTCAGCTGCTAAACCTTCTGGACGAGAACTTTCTGCACCTGCAGCGCCTAGCATTTCTAGGATCATTTCTGATGCCCAGCCACGCGATAGCAACGCTTCTTTCGCTTCAGCAGGATTATTTGATGATTTAATTAACTCAATCACTTCATCAATATTTGCTAAGGCTGTCGCTAAACCTTCCAAAATATGAGCACGATCACGTGCTTTACGTAATTCAAATAATGAACGACGTGTTACAACCTCACGGCGATGACCTACAAAAGCATCTAAAATTTCTTGTAGACCTAATAATTTAGGCTGGCCATTAACAATAGCCACCATATTAATACCAAACACTGTTTGCATTTGTGTTTGTTTATAAAGGTTATTCAAAACAACTTCTGGCACTTCGCCTCGTTTAAGAACGACGACCATACGCATTCCATCTTTATCAGATTCGTCACGTAAGGCAGAAATACCTTCCATTTTTTTATCTTTTACAAGCTCAGCAATTTTCTCAAGCAAGCGTGCTTTATTAACTTGATAGGGTAGTTCATGAACAACAATGCTTTGTTGGCCAGTGCTGTCGTTTGTTTCAATATCCGCACGAGCACGGATATGAACGCGTCCACGACCAGTACGATAGGCTTCAGCAATACCGCCAGCACCATTAATCATCGCTGCAGTTGGGAAGTCAGGACCAGGAACATGCTCCATTAATCCAGCAACATCAATATCTGGATTATCAATCATTGCGAGCGTCGCATTAAGAAGTTCGGTCAAATTATGTGGCGGAATATTAGTCGCCATACCTACGGCAATACCCGATGAACCATTCGCCAATAATGCTGGTATTTTTGTTGGTAGAACTGAAGGTTCATGTTCAGATTCATCATAGTTAGCAATGAAATCAACTGTTTCTTTATCAAGATCAGCTAACATTTCATGGGTAATTTTGGCCATGCGTACTTCTGTATAACGCATCGCAGCTGGTGAATCACCATCTACCGAACCAAAGTTACCTTGACCATCAACCAACATATAACGCATTGAGAATGGCTGAGCCATACGAACCATTGTGTCGTAAACCGCTGTGTCACCATGAGGGTGATATTTACCGATTACATCACCGACAATACGAGCCGACTTTTTATAAGATGAATTCCAGTTATTGCCCAGTTCACGCATCGCAAAAAGTACGCGGCGATGTACGGGTTTAAGACCATCACGCACATCAGGTAAAGCACGCCCTACAATTACGCTCATGGCATAATCAAGATACGACTGCTTCATCTCATCTTCTATGTTGATAGGTTCCAGTTCTAAAGCAATATCAGTCATTTAGTTCATCATCCAGAGTATTAAATTTCTAAGGGGCGATATTAACATTTAAAGCCCTTTACTGCACATTTACGATCAATGCCGTACTAGGGGCTATGTTTAGAGAAATAACCGCTTAAATCGTCCTCTATCGTCGCTAATAGCTCTTCAAGCCCCTGTTTCCAGCCTTTTACAACATTTGGAGCAGTCGTTTCTTCGATATCAATATCAATTTTTAGCCCTGTTTGATACAAAGCTTGTTTATTGGAATCATCATCGGTCAATAAGAAAAACTGCATTTCTAATGTGGATTGCGGAGAAAACTGCTCTCGCTTGTCCCCATATAATCCTGTAACGGCAACTTCTAAAACTAGATCAGCAGGTGAATCATCAGTAACAATTTGGCTGAATAAGCCACTTTTTTGCAGCCAACGTTTTAATTGCTCGGTAAACATTTCTTCAGGTTCAGAAAAGAATTGATGATTCAATTGGTGTTGATATTCATTTTCACCTACTCTGAAGACGATATTTTGGCTTCTAAAATGTGATGTTATTCGAACAGGTTTGAGTTTTAACACTCTGCCTTTCTCAAATTGTGTTGCAATAGCACCGCGATCTACATCAATTACATAATAATGCGGTGTATCATCGGCCTCATCTTTACTGCCCAAACCTAAACAACCTGTTAATAAACTGACTGAAGCCAATATCCATATCAAGCTCTTTATTCTAGTTAATTTCACTTTTCACCTCATTTTCTTTATTACATATTATAGTCACAGCACTTTCAGCCGCTATAATAAGGTAACTCACAACAGAATGCTTAAATATGGATAGATTAAAAGCCAAAATACGTGATATTCCTGATTTTCCAAAATCAGGAATTATGTTTAAAGACATCACACCCTTAGTAAAAGACCCAGCAAGCCTACGCCTTGCTGTATTAGAGCTTATCAAACCTTTTAGGGACCAAAATATTACCGCAGTGGCAGGAATGGAAGCGCGTGGTTTTATCTTTGGTAGCATCGCTGCTTGGGAGTTAGGGATCGGCTTTATTCCACTACGTAAACCGGGAAAGCTACCTTATGATATTCAATCAGTGTCATATTCCTTAGAATACGGTGAAGCGACTTTAGAAGCTCATATTGATGCCATTAATCCCGGCGATCGCATATTGCTAATTGATGATCTCTTGGCAACAGGTGGAACTGCAAAAGCAAGCTGTCAATTAGTTGAAAAACTTGGTGGTGAAGTTGTAGCTTGTGCCTTTGTTGTAGAATTAACTATTCTCGACGGTAAAGAAAAAATAAATGATTATCCTCTTCACTCACTTATAAAATATTGATATCAATGAAATACCTATTACTTCCTTTTATCTTCTTCATCTCCACAATCAATGCGGAACAGTTTCAAGCCCCCCTAACTAATACGCAGTGGCAAGTGATTGAATCTCCTTTAAAGTGTACTTTAAGCCAAAATATTCCAGGTTTCGGTCATGCCAAATTTACTCGTCAATCTGGTGAAGTATTCAGCCTTATTTTCACAACTCAATCGCACCCATCAACACAAACAAATGTTCGCTTTGAAATTGCAGAAGCACCTTGGCAAAATAGTGATGAAAGACTTCATCTAATCTCTGTCCCTACTCAAGCTAAACAGACAAAGTTCATACTTAGTGGCAAGCTTGCTAAACAGGCATTAACTCATATGGAAGAAGGACGTTTCCCAGCCATTACTTATCGCAGCCACAATTCAACTGAAGACATTAGTGCCCTTTTTTCAACTGTTCATTTAAATGATTCAATAACCGCATTCAAACAATGTTTGAATGATATGCATCCTGATACCTACGAAGACATTCGTAAACTAACGATATATTTTGCCCTTGAAGCAGCTGAGCTTTCAGAAAAAGATCAAACTGCACTGAGTAGAGTGGCTAATTACGTCAAGGTTGATCCAAGTGTCAAACGTATTATGATCAATGGTCATACTGATAACCATGGTCGTAAACGACTCAATATCCCCCTATCTGAAGCACGTGCATTAACTGTTAAAAACTTCTTAATTGAACAAGGGAACATTCCAGAAAATAAGATCATCACCTCTTTCCACCGTGAATTCATTCCAAGCACAACAAATAAAACCAAAACAGGTCGAGCCTATAATCGTCGTGCTGAAATTGAAGTTATACGTTAGAATCTGATTTTCTCAGTCCACCTTTAAGGCACATTCATGGAAGAGCATGCAGTCATTGCATTATCTGTTATTGGCGTTGTTGCGACCCTCAGCCAGTGGTTTGCTTGGTGGGTAAAGCTTCCCGCTATTGTATTCTTATTGCTTGCAGGTCTAGTACTCGGCCCATTAACAGGCTGGTTAGATCCTGATGCCTTATTTGGCGATTTATTATTCCCTATTGTTTCACTCTGTGTCGCTATCATCTTATTTGAGGGCAGTTTAACGCTTAAATTTGAAGAAATACGAGGTTTACAAAAAGTCGTTCGAAATCTATTAACAATAGGTGTAGCTATTATTTGGGCAATTATTGCTATTGCCACTCACTATTTGCTCAATTTCTCATGGGAACTATCCCTACTCTTCGGCGCACTCATGGTCGTTACCGGTCCAACTGTTATTGTGCCAATGCTCAGAACAGTGCGTCCTAATGCCAATATTTCTAATATATTACGTTGGGAAGGAATTGCCATTGATCCCATCGGTGCCATACTCGCCGTATTGGTCTTTGAGTTCATTCTTTCCAGCCAAGGGCACGGAGCAACATCCTTAGCACATACCTTTATGATCTTTGGCCAGACCATACTTGTTGGTGCCGTAATAGGCGCTATTGCTGGGTACTTACTCGGCCTTATTTTACGTAATCATCTGATGCCAGAGTATCTACATAATGTAGCTACATTAACTTTGGTCTTTGCTGTATTTGCCCTCTCTAATCACCTTTCTGAAGAGTCTGGATTATTGACTGTCACTATTATGGGGATCTGGCTTGCTAATATGAAAGATGTACATATCGAAGACATTCTCGATTTTAAAGAGAGTCTTAGCATTCTGTTGATTTCAGGACTATTCATTCTATTAGCTGCTCGTCTTGACTTCGCTCAATTTGAAGCACTTGGGGTCGCAGGTTTTATGCTTTTCCTTGTTATTCAGTTTATTGCTCGACCAGTGAAAGTATTTGTTTCTACTTTAGGTTCGGGTTTAACTTGGCAAGAAAAAACCCTCATCAGCTGGATAGGCCCTCGAGGTATCGTTGCTGCCGCTGTGAGCGCCCTCTTTGCTCTTAGACTACAAGATTTAGGCATTGAAAATGCTGAGTTACTTGTACCCTTAGCATTCACTATTATTATTGGCACGGTCTTTCTTCAAGGATCTACAGCCAAAGTTATTGCTAATTGGCTTGGTGTTGCTGAACCAGAAAATAAAGGTTTTTTAATTATTGGTGCCAACCCTGTCGCGAGAACAATTGCTAAAGCATTAAATGATAACGACTATCGCACTCGCCTAACGGATACAAGTTGGACTAATGTAAAAGCCTCTCGCATGGAAGGTCTTGATACATATTATGGTAATGCCGTATCAGAACATGCTGATCGTCATTTAGATCTGATTGGCTTGGGACAAGTACTTACCTTAACACCTCAAAAAGAACTCAATGCACTCGCGGGCTTACGATATCGTCCAGAGTTTGGTAGCAACAATATCTATTCCCTGTTATCTGAAAAAGACAGTTCTAACACCGAGCAAGCATCACGTACAACGGTAAGCCATAACTTCAATATTTTGTTCGGTAATGACATCACCTTTTCTATGTTAGCAAGCTTGGTAGCACAAGATGCAAGCATCAAACAGACGGGCCTTAGTGAAAGCTTCACCTTTGAAGACTATCAAAATGAATATGGAAAACGCTCCTTACCCCTGTTCGCTTTTGACAGCAAAGAACGTTTACATTTCTTTACTGCAACACATAATATAACACCTGAAGATGGTTGGACTATTGTGGCATTAATTCAAGCTGAGCAAGATGAAGTTACCACCTAAACGCGACATACTCACGGCGGTAGCAGATAAAGCTAAACCACTTGATGATATGGCTTTGTTCAAGAAAGAAATGGGTGATGTTCATCCACTAGAGCAAGAAGTAACCCATCGTAAAAACACTTCTCTTGATCCTTCACCCCTACCTAAAAAAACAGAAAAGGATATCTCTGTTGATAGCCTGTATTCAGAAGAATTTGAAATCAAAACAGTAGGCAATGAAGAAACGCTGAGTTTTCAACGCAGCGGTGTTCAAGATCGTTTATTCAACCAACTTCGTGCGGGACAATTATCTCTCGATGCTGAACTAGATTTGCACGGTATGACTATTCCTGTTGCTCATCAAGAACTTGCCGAGTTTATTCATCAATGTCGACTTGAGCGTATTCGGTGTGTGAGAATTATTCATGGTAAAGGTTGGGGGTCAAAAGACAATCAACCTGTATTAAAAACAAAGCTAAATGCTTGGTTACAACAAGAAGAAAATATTTTGGCTTTTTGTTCCACACCTATTGAAGCCGGCGGTGCTGGTGCTGTTTTTGTTTTATTACGCCGGCAGCAGAAATGACTACTGAATCAAAGCAGTTATATTGGCAAGCCCACACGGTCACTAAGCAAACCCACTCTCAACAAAAGCAACAAAAGCCATGCATCATATGGTTTACAGGTTTAAGCGGTGCAGGTAAGTCAACATTGGCTGATGCTGTTGAACAACAGCTTGTTGCAATGGGACATCATACTTACTTATTAGATGGTGATAATGTTCGCCATGGTTTAAACCGAGACTTAGGTTTTTCCGATAAAGATCGTAGCGAAAATATTCGACGTATCGGTGAAATGGCAAAACTATTTAGCGATGCTGGATTAATCCTTTTATCAGCCTTTATTTCACCATTTGAATCAGATAGACAGCTTGTTCGTGACTTAATGGATGATGGTGAATTTATCGAAGTATTTGTTGATACACCTCTTGCTGAATGTGAACAACGTGACCCTAAAGGCCTGTATAAGAAGGCCAGAGCAGGAATTGTTAGCAATGTAAGCGGTATAGATTCAGAATATCAGCGACCAACATCAGCAGAACTTACTATCAAGGCGGCAGAGTTTAGTATTGAACACTGTGCTGAGCAGATAATTAGTTATCTCATCCTTCATAACAAGATCAGTCAAAAATGAGTATCTATGTTCTACTAGAGCAGAGATTAGAACTCTATAGGTCTAGATATCTTCAGAACTCTTTTTCTAGACTCTTCATCAATTAATGACTCATTTGCATAATTATCAAGGAGCCCATTGATTTCTTTTAAATGAGTCATCAAAAGGTCTTTATCTTTTGCTTTAATATCATAGTGGTTTATCGTTCTTAGTAATTTTATCGAAGCACTATTTAAACTTTTATTTTGTCTTGGGCTTGGATTGTCATGGGGAGTTGCTAGCCCTAACTTCTGAATGACTTCTTGTACCACATCACCTTCATATTTGAATGCTGAGACGTTATTTTCACCAAACAATGTTTGGCATTCAGTGACAAAGCCTTGATAGTTTAAATGTTCAGAAAACCATTTTATATCTAACATTTCAGCAAAGGATAAATCTTTGCCATAACAGGGGTTACTTTCAACTTGTGGGTTGCGAATACATTGTTTGTAATAGCTTTCAATAAACGCTAACGGCTCACGAAACCATACCCATACTTCAATATCGAAGAGTTTACTCAACTCCGATAAAAACTCTTTTGATTCGCTAGGAAAATCCCACCAATAATTATAAATACCTTCAGATGACAGGATAATGGTGTGGGTGTCTTTTTTAACTTGCGAGATTATATTCTTAAAGTTTTCAAGGAAGCTTTCTATATTTGTTGTGACTAAATTCTTCTCAAACCATTGATGTTTTGGTGCATTGGGATTTTGTAATTTATCAAGATTATGCGGATAAAGAATCCCTTTCCCTCTCAACTTGTATTGTTTTTTACCTAGGTAAGTTTGTAAGCTAGTCGTGCCCGTTTTTGGGGTGCCAGCATGGATAATCAGCTTTAGTTTCTGACCTTTACCTTGCTCAGGTGATTGCTCAAATGGTTTTAATAACTCAGCTAATTCCTTAGCAAAATGAAGTTTTAATTTTTCCATTTCGGTATATGAAAACCTCTGAAAATAAGGGCGGATAAAAGAGTTACTTTAATTATACGTCACGTTTAAGTGATAAGTGGCGCTGTTCTTTTTTGATAAAAGTCCAAGCTATAAAACGACTAACCTTTTGACCCTGAGCCATATCAATAGTTTTGACCTCAACGGCTTTAACTTTTTCTAACATTTTGTAAAGAGGTTTAAGGTTATCCTTTTTTGACACCAGTGAGCTAAACCACAAACACTGCTCGGCAAATTCCACGCTCTGTTCAATCATAGTAGCGATAAACTTTACCTCGCCACCTGGACACCATAGTTCGGCATTCTGACCGCCAAAGTTAAGTTTACTCTGCGTCCCCTTGCCAAGGTTCTTCCACTTGCGCTGGGTGCCTTTTTTTGCGGCCTCAGGCGAGGCATGAAAAGGAGGATTGCACAGCGTGATATGGAAAAAATCGTGTGGGCCTATTACGCCTCGAAATATATTCTCAGGATTTTTTTGTAACTTGAGTTTGATATTCAGTTTGTTGAACTGGCAAATCTGCTGTGCCACTTTGATGGCCGTAGGATCAATGTCGACGCCGGTAAAGTGCCAACCGTATTCACTCTGACCGGTGAGTGGATATACTATATTGGCGCCAGTTCCGATATCCAACACTTTGATATTTCGCCCATGGAGAACCACTTGACTGTTGTCGCTGGCGAGCAGATCTGCCAGATGATGAATATAGTCAACACGGCCGGGAATCGGTGGGCACAAATAGCTGGCTGGGATATCCCAAAAGTTAATATTGTAATGGGCCTTGAGCAACGCCTGGTTGAGAGCTCGCACCGCCTGCTCATCATGAAAATCGATGGTGACCTGGCCCGCCGGACTGTGGCGTGTAAAAGCCTCTAATTCAGGAGAGTGTTTCACTAAACGTGTAAAGTTATAGCCATCGCGGTGTTGGTTACGCGGATGTAGCTTTGTATCGGTGGTCATAGTCAAATCATCGGTCAAGGGTAGCGTAACGAGAATCAATGGCGTCTGACGCCATTGATTTATATTTTTATCTCCAGAGTAGCAATAATCCCTATTTATTAGAGATTAATCAATATCCTTTTGGCTCGGGAGCTGCTGTTTAATTAGAACCATCGCTAATGTGCCAGCCTTTGATACAAAGCGTTAAGCAGCAAGGTATTCAGTACAAAAATCAATACAATCACGGCATGCTACAGCACAGTCTTTACATTGGATGTGCTTTTCGTGTTTTTTACATTCTTCTTCACAAGTTTCACAGACTTTTATTGTGGCTTCGAGAAAAGAATTTAAATGACTCGAGTTATTAGCTGCAAATTTAAGTACAGCCGTGCTGGCTGCGATCACTTCTTGAACAGAAATTGAACAATCAGCTAGTGAGGTATCGCCCATTTGAAACATGTGCATGCAATGTTGGTTACAAATTTCACCCATTTTGATACATTCTAGAAAAGTGTCAATCAACTCTTCTAATTTTATATCAATCGGGATCTGATGATTCATCTTGCTATGATCGAC